>VYLE01000021.1_pt1 | contig 140369 bp, 140 predicted proteins | sample 5114391 | NCBI WGS metagenome assembly VYLE01 (sample SAMN12291771, study PRJNA351875) | freshwater metagenome | isolation source: freshwater lake | place: USA: Michigan, Kent Lake | collected 2013-08-15
ACCTGATCACATTCCCGGACGGCCCCGTCCTGCGAAGCCTCTGGCGAAGCAGGAAGGGGGCTTTCACCTCACCCCAACTCGACTCCTCCTAGTCTCCGCTCATCCCGGCGAAAGCCGGGACCCAGTGAAGCCGCCTTGCTGCTTCGCCGAAACCCTGGATCCCGGCTTCCGCCGGGATGAGCGGAAAACAGAGGCCCGCCCCAAAACCCAACCCCGCAGGTACCTGCGAAAGCAGGTACCCAGCGCAAAGCAAAAAATGCTCATCCGAATCTGGACCCCTGCTTTCGCAGGGGTCTGCAGAGAAGCGCGCGCCAAAAACACCGGCCGCCATCCTAGGCGTGTCCGGACGCACGCGCTGAAAAAATCGCAAAGCCCTGCATCCAAACCCGCCCGCCGCTGCATCTCAACAGCAAAGACCGGGATGTTCCGGTCGCCCGTCCCCGAAGGAACCCTGCCATGACCACGTTCACCGCCGTTCGTCCGGCCGCCCAGCCTACCGCAAAGACCGAAATCCTCGACCGCATCCTTGCTGGCGCACCCGCACCGTCAGCGGCCAATGATCCGGTCACGGAGCGACCCTCGCTGCTCGTGCGGCGCCGCGAGCGGCAGCGCCGCCGCGACGGCCGCTGACCCATAACCTTCGCTCTCTCGCGAACACTTCAGCGGGCAGCTTCAGGGAGCTGCCCCTCTTTTTTAGAGTACGCCCGCTTCGCGCCAGGCCTCTTTCGGCCAGCGCCGGTGCTGCCAGAACCACTGGCCGGGCTCTGCGCGAACCTGCGCCTCGATGAAGGCGTTGATGCGGGCGACCGAGCGTTCGATGTCGGCCTCGGTGTGTCCTGTATCTTCCGGCACGAAGGGCTCGTGGAAGGTGATGCGGAACCGCGCCGGGCCGGTGCGCACGGTCGAGACCGGCACGATCGGCACCTTGTACTTCAGCGCCAGCCGCGTCGGCCCCGGCGCCGTCATCGCGGCATGGCCGAAGAAGGGAAGCGCAATGCCGCCATTGAATTTCTGGTCATTCATCAGCGCCACGGGCGAGCCCTTGGCTAGCGCCCGCATCAGCTCACGCGTGCCGATGCCCTTCGGCGCATTGATGGTCGTGCCATAGGCGGCGCGCAGGTCGGCCACCCGCTTGTCGATATGCGGATTGTTCAGCGCACGGTAAGTCATCACGGCATGCGGAATGCGCTTGGTGATCGCAGCCGGCATGATTTCCCAATTGGCGAAATGGCCGGAGATGAATACCGCGCCTTTGCCGCTGTCGCGGATCCGGTCGAGCACATCGAGACCGATGATCTCGACGCGTCCGCTCGTGTACGGATCAATCGAGGGCAGGTGCGGCAGCTCGCCTGCCGTGCGCCCGGCGCTTTCCCAAGCGGCCAGGGCGGCGGCTTCGATGCGGGCCTCGTCCCAGTCCGGGAAGGCAAGGCGCAGGTTGCGCCGCGTCGTCTTGTGCTGCGACAGCATCGGGCCGATCTTCTTCATCAGCCAGCCGCCGAAATCCGAGGCCCGGTCCGGCCCCAGCGCTTTCATCGGGGCCCAGTAGATCAGGTCCCAGGCGACCGTTTCCAGCCGCCAGAGAACGCGCTGCCAGAAGCTGGCGCGGTTATCGATGTCCTTCGGGCGGACATAGTCAGGCGAGTTCGGTTCGGTCATGACGGTGCCCGTTTGAAGATCGGCGCGATGAGAGCGTCAAGCGCTTCCGGCGCCTCGAATTGGGCCCGAACCGGCAGCACCGCAACAGAAGCGCGCGCGTCCGTTGGCAGGCGGACATGATCTTTCGAAGTCGTCACGAGCCGCGCTCCGTCGCGTTTTGCAAGGCTCTGCAGGAATGTAAGGTCGCCGGAAGTATAAGGATGGTGATCGGCAAACGGAATCTCGTCGCGCACATCGCCGCCGGCCGCGCGCAGGCTGTCGAAGAATTTCTGCGGCCGGCCGATACCGGCGAAGGCCACCAGCGGCCCGGACGGCGCCGCGCCCTGCACGGTAAGGCGGGCGCGCAGCACGGGCTTGCCGCTGGCGCTCACCTCGCGGGGCACTTCGCCGTCGCCCATCAGGATGACGGCGTCTGCGCGCGCGAGGCCTTCGCGCACCGGTTCGCGCAGCGGGCCCTTGGGCAGCACATGGCCATTGCCGAACGGCGCAGCTGCATCGATGACGATAAAGGTAAAGTCCTTGGCGAGCGACGGGTTCTGGTGGCCGTCATCCATCAGCAAGGCGCCGACGCCCGCGCCTCGCATCGCGGCGGCGGCGGCGGGGCGGTCGCGGCCGATCCAGGCTTCACCGGTGGCGGCAAGCAGCAGGGGTTCGTCGCCGACCTGCCGGAAGGTGTGACGGGCTGGATCGACTTGCAGCGGCCCGGCGTCGCTTCCGCCATGTCCGCGCGACAGGGTGGCGGCCCGTATGCCGAGCGCAGTGATCCGCTCACGGAGGGCTTCGGCGACGGGCGTCTTGCCGGTTCCGCCGGTCGTGAGGTTGCCGATACAGATCACCGGAATGTTCACGCGGACCGGTGCAGCACGAGCGAGCTTGCGGCGAAGGACCGCGAGGTAGAGCCAGGAGAACGGGGTCAGCAAGGCGCGGGTGATGGGCGCAGCTTCGCGCGACGCGGGGTCCAGACCGGCAGCCCAGAAGGCGGGGGCCTTCACCGCTCAGGCTCCGATATCTCGAGCAGCGGCTTGGAAATCAGCGGCAGCAGGGCGTCGAGCGTCGCGTTCATCGGCGCATCCGCATCCGCTTCAAGCGCCGCGATCAGGGCCTCGGAAACTGCTGGCGGGTCCGCCAGGCCGGCGGCAAGGTCGCCCGAATCCGTCACGAGGCGGACGAGTCCGCGCTGCGAAAGGTCGGTCATCATGTTCGCGAAATTGAAGACACTCGGCCCGGTCAGAACCGGCTTGCGCAGGCGCACGGCTTCCAGTGGATTGTGCCCGCCGACATCCGGCGCATGCCCGCCGCCCAGATAGACGACATCGGCGAGGCGCAGCCAGAGGCCCATCTCGCCCATCGTATCGGCGAGCAGCACGCGGTCGCGCGGGGACGGAACATCGCCCTTGGAGCGGCGTGCGAAGGGCAGGCGCCGGGCCTTCAGGAGGTCCGCAATCGCATCGCCCCGGTCAGGATGGCGCGGCACGATGATCAGCGCCGCGTCGGTCATCCGGTCCGTCGCATCGAGGAAGAGTTCTTCCTCCCCGGCATGCGTCGAGGCGGCAACGAAGCAGCGCCGGCCCTGGATGAACTGGGTGGAGAGGCGGGTGAGTTCGACCGGATTTGCGTCCGGCGGGGACTGTGCGGACTTGAGGTTGCCCGGCACGCGCACGGCCCGGCCGAGGAGACGCTCAAGGCGCGCGGCAGTATCAGTGTCGGCGGCGAGGATCACGTCGAAGCTGCCGATCAGTGTACGGAAGAGACCGGTGAAACGCGCCCAGCCATCGGCCGAGCCATCGGTCATGCGCGCATTCACGAGTGCGCGGCGGGCGCCGGCCTTGCCGGCTTCGAGGATCAGGTTCGGCCAGATCTCGCCCTCGGCGAAGACGCAGAGGTCCGGCTTCCAGTGCTGGATGAAACGGCGCGCCGCCATCGGCGTATCAAGCGGCGCCATGGCATGGATGGCGTTGTCGGGCACTTCCTTGCCCATCAGGCGGGCGGAGGTCAGCGTCTGGCTTGTGAAAACCAGCATCAGGCCGGGGCGGGCGGCAATCAGGCGGCGGCCAAGCTCGAGCAGGACGCGGCTCTCGCCGACGCTGGCGCCGTGCAGCCAGACCAGCGGACCAGGACGGCGGGGCGGCAGGCGCGTCGCGAAGCGTTCGTTGAGGCGGAGAATGTCTTCCTTGCCATTATTGGCTCGGGCCTGCAGGGCAAAGCCGAGCAGCGGCGCCGCAAGGCGCGTCACGAGCCGGTAGGTGTGCAAGGCGGGCGTCATTCAGACGGCAGCTCCGGCAGGGCCTGTCCGGGCGGGATGTCCGGCCAGTTCTTCCGCCCGGCGGGTAGCCTCATCCATGCCGGTTTGCAACGCCTGCTGCAGGTCCTCGATGGCGGCCTCGCGCGGGCAGGGGATCGCCGGGCCGAACACGATGGCGCCGCGGGCGAAGGGCAGGGGAATGATGAACTTGTCCCAGGTGTCGAGCCGGGGGGCGGGTTTTGAGGAGACGGCATAGGGGACGACCGAGGCACCCGCCCGCTGGGCCAGGGTGACGGCGCCGGCGGTAGCGATGCGCCGGGGGCCACGCGGCCCGTCGGGCGTCATGCAGATCACGCCGCCTTCCTTGAGGCGCCGGCTGGCCTCGGCGATGGCGCGCACGCCGCCCTTGTCCTTGGCGGCCTTCTTCTTGTTGGAGGCCGAGCCGCGGACGACGTCGATATCGAGACGGACGACTGCGTTGGCGACCGCGATGCCGTCCGGGGAGAGTGAGACCATCATGGCCAGCCGGTGGCCGCCGCGTTCGGGCCAGCCCCGGATCGACCGGTACCAGCCGGACGGCATCATCAGGATGGTTTCATGCCAGCAGGCGAGGACAATCCCGGTCGGCCCGCCGGTAAGGGCCTCACGCGCGTCTTCCGCGCCCACGATCCGCCAGCGGATCGTGTAGGCCACAAGCGCCATCCACGACCAGATCAGGAAGCCGAGCACGGCGGCAACGAGGGGCGAGCGGAGCAGCGATTTCATCGCGCGGCTTATACTGCGGTTCGAAGCCTGCGCCATAGGACGCGGCAGGTTCATCCGGTGTCGGGAAGGCGGGGGATGGTGGGCGATGCAGGGTTCGAACCTGCGACCCCTGCCGTGTGAAGGCAGTGCTCTACCACTGAGCTAATCGCCCGCCGCGAGCGGGTGGCGTAGTCGGCAAGCCCGGAGAGGTCAAGCGGGTATCTGACGCTGCGTACGGCGCTGGATTCGCCCGCCGGGAGCGTTAAACAGACAGCCGCGAGCCTGGTTAACGGTTATGGCTCCGCGAATAAGCCATGCAAAAACACATAACGCTGGCAGCGTGTCCCCGGATCAGGGGACAGGGTACGGCAATCTTGTGACAGAGCGTCGCAATCACAGGTTCGGGCTTACGTCCTGACGCGCGATCATTTTTGCGGGGCTGCCCAGAAAAGGCCCGAAATCCTTAAGGATTTACAAAGATGAACGGTTGTTCATGTGGCCGTCTTACCAATCTGTCACCCTAAATTGCCCTTGAGAAAAGCAGCAAACGTTGTCATCTACCGGTCATACGAGACGGGCCAGTCAAGGTCCGCAGTATAACCCTAAGAAGGACAGGCACGGCGGCCCCGGCCGCCATAGTGATAACAAGCCTGGAGAGAGCAGAGTGAAAGACTGGTGTGACGAAGATGGCGCGAAGCGCCTTCGCGAAAAAATCAATGCGTACTGGGCAGAGCGTGGATATGAGGTCGATGTCGACCTGATTGAAGCAGGCTTTGTTCCCGCCATGCGGAGCGCCCGCACTGACGTGCGTTCCAATATGGTCAATGGCATGCCTCGCCGGCGTGCCCTTGGTGAAGGCGGATCCTCCCGCCCGACCTACCGTCCCCGGGGCGAAGCAACGGCCTGATTTCTCAGGTCTGACAAAGCTGGAACAAGCTGGGCATAGTGGCTGATGGTAACATCAGCAGCAATCGCTTCCGCAGGTTCCGCCTCGTAACCGAAGGTCACGAATACGAAGGGCAGTCCGGCATTCCGGGCTGCCCTTTCGTCTGTGCGGCTATCACCCACGAAGAGGGCCCGGCCGGGCTCCCCGCCCGCCGCGGCGATGGTTTCGAAGACATGGTCGGCGTGGGGCTTGCGGTTTGTGGCGCGGTCGGCGCCGAAGATCACGTCGAACAGGTCGGTAAGGCCGAGGGCCTCGATCAGCTGCTCGCTCAGGTCCTGGCGCTTGTTGGTGCAGACGGCGAGCGTCGCCCCCGCTTCGCGCAGCAGGTCCAGCGCATCGGCGGCGCCTTCGAAGGGCCGCGAGTGGACCGCGATATTGGCGACATAATGGGCGATGAAATGCTCGAAAGCCGCGTCCATCTCGGCGGCGGAAAGGGCGGCGCCTTGTGCCTTCAGGCCGGTTTCGATCATCGCGCGGGCGCCGTGCCCGATCATCTCGGCGACTTCGGAAAGTGGCACCGGGGCAAGGCCCATGCCGGTCAGCACATGGTTCAGCGCGCCGAGCAGGTCCGGCGCCGTATCGACCAGCGTACCGTCCAGATCAAACAGGATTGTCCAGCCTTCAAAGCTGCCGGTTTGCGCCTCTTCCATACCGCGTTCGCCCTCGCCAAGCTGCGGGGTTTCGTCTAGGCGATGAGGCGACGTAAAGCGAGAGGGAGCCTGCCTTTGACCAACGCCCTTAAACAGCGTGCGGCCGTCATCCTGGCCGCGGGAAAAGGCACGCGGATGAAGTCTGCCCTGCCCAAGGTCATGCATGCCGTTGGCGGCCGGCCGATGATGGACTGGTCGGTGGCGCTGGCGCGGGAGGTGGGCTGCGCGCGCATCGTGGCGGTGGTGCACCCGTCGCAGGACGTGCTGATCGCGCACCTGAAGGCGAAGCATCCGGATGTGGCGATTGCCTTCCAGGACCCGCCTCAGGGAACGGGGCATGCCGTGCGCTGCGCTGAGGACGCGCTGAGCGGCTTTGGCGGCGAACTGGCCGTGCTCTATGGCGACAGCCCGCTGGTGCCGGCCGCCGTGATCGAGGAACTGTTCACGCGCGTGGCGGGCGGGGCGAGCCTTGGCGTGCTGGGCTTTGAGGCGGCAGAGCCCGGGCTTTATGGCCGGTTGATCACCAATGCGGCGGGCGACCTCGAAGCGATTGTCGAGGCGCGCGAGGCGTCGCCGGAGCAGCTGAAAGTGCGCATCTGCAATTCCGGCGTGATGGCGGGGAAGGCCGGCGACATGTTCCGCCTGCTGAAGAAAATTACCAACCAGAATGCCAAGGGCGAATACTACCTGACCGACCTTGTGGGCCTTGCGCGGGCCGAAGGCGGACGCTGCGCGCTGGTGACGGCGACGGAAGATGACCTGATCGGCTGCGACTCCAAGGCCGACCTTGCCGAGGCCGAGGGCATCTTCCAGGCGCGCAAGCGCCGGGCGCTGATGGAGGCGGGCGTGACGCTGGTGGCGCCGGAGACGGTTTTCTTTGCTCACGATACGGAGATTGCCGCGGATGTCGTGGTGGAGCCGAATGTCGTGTTCGGGCCGGGCGTTCGGGTTGCGGCGGGCGCGCGCATCAAGGCGTTCAGCCATCTGGAAGGCGCGGTGGTCGGCGAGGGCTGCCTCGTCGGGCCGTTCGCGCGGCTGCGGCCCGGGACGGTGCTGGCGGCGAATGTGCATGTCGGCAATTTCGTCGAGACGAAGAATACCGCGATGGGCGAGGGCGCGAAGGCGAACCATCTCGCCTATCTGGGCGACGGGACGATCGGCGCGGGCGCCAATATCGGCGCGGGCACGATCTTCTGCAACTATGACGGCTTCCAGAAACATCAGACGGATGTGGGGGCGGGCGCTTTTGTCGGCTCGAACTCGGCGCTGGTGGCGCCGGTGACGATTGGCGACGGGGCCTATGTCGGCTCCGGCAGCGTGATCACCAAGGATGTGCCCGCCGATGCGCTGAGCGTGGCGCGGGCGCAGCAGATGACGCGCGAGGGCTGGGCGAAGGCGTTCCGCACACGGAAGGCTGCGGAGAAAGCCGCGAAGGGCAAGAAGGGCGACTGAGGCGCGATGGCCTACGAAACCGAAAAGCAGAATGCCGCCGCGGCCGCGATGGAATACGTAGAAGACGGCATGACCATTGGACTCGGCACGGGCTCGACGGCGAAGTTTTTCGTCGAGCTGCTGGCGGACGAGATTGCCGACGGACTGATCGTACGCTGCATCGAGACGAGCAACCAGACGCGCGACCTCGCGCGCAGCCTCGGCGTGCCGCTGATCCCGTTCGAGCAGGTGGACCGCATCCACCTGACCGTGGACGGCGCGGACGAGGCGGGCCCCGGCGGCGTGCTGATCAAGGGCGGCGGCGCGGCGCTGCTGCGCGAAAAGATCATCGCGAACGCCTCTGATCACATGGTGGTGATCGCCGACCCGTCGAAGGATGTGCAGGCGATCGGCGCGTTTCCGCTGCCCGTTGAGGTGACGCCGTTCGGGTATACGATCACGGCGAAGAAGGTGCATGACGCGCTGGTGGCGGCCGGTGTGGAGCGCCCGCGCGTGGAGCTGCGCAAGGCTGGACGCGGGGCAGAGCTGCTGGTGACGGATGGCGGCAACTATATCCTCGATTGCCATTGCGGCCTGATCCCCGACCCGCCGAAAGCGGCGGCTTTCCTGTCCGGTACGCCGGGCGTGGTGGAACACGGCTTGTTCATCGGCATTGCCCGAACCGTGATTTTCGGCACCGAAACCGGCGCGCGGATCATTGAATACTAGTCCGGCGCGCCTCACATCCCGTTTCTGATCTTCAAGGACAAGACCCATGACCGAGCCCGCTTACGATTTTGACCTTTTCGTCATCGGAGGCGGCTCCGGGGGCGTACGCGCAGGGCGGATTGCGGCGCAGGCGGGCGCGAAAGTGGGTGTCGCCGAGGAGTACCGGATGGGTGGCACCTGCGTCATCCGCGGCTGCGTGCCCAAGAAGTTCATGGTGTATTCGAGCAAGTACGGCAAGGAGATCGCCCATTCGGCCGGGTACGGATGGTCAGTCGGCGAAGTCTCGTATGACCATGCGAAATTCTTGGCCGGGATGCATGCGGAAGTGGACCGGCTGTCGGCGATCTATGACCGCAATCTGAAATCCGCCGGCGCAGAGATTTTCAATGAGCGGGCCGAGTTCGTCGATGCGCATACGCTGCGCCTGAAGACGAGCGGCAGGACGGTGAAGGCGAAGAAGATCCTGATTGCGACCGGCGGACGGCCCTGGCTGCCCACGCCGGAGGAGCTGCCGGGCGTCGAGCATGTGGTGACCTCCAACGAGATGTTCCACATGGAGACGCTGCCGAAGCGGATGCTGATCGCGGGCGGCGGCTATATCGCGGTGGAGTTTGCGCACGTGTTTGCGGGCCTCGGCGTCGAGGTCTGCCTCGTCTATCGCGGCGAGACCGTGCTGCGCGGCTTTGACGAGGATGTGCGCCTTGCCGTGCACGAGGGCCTGAAGGAGGCCGGCGTGCGCGTGATCACGCAAACCGTCTTTGAACGGATCGACAAGACGCCGGACGGCCTTCGCGTGAAGATGAAGAACGGTCACGACGTGGTGACCGATGTCGTGATGATGGCGGTCGGCCGGCGCGCCAATACCGATGGGCTTGGCTGCGAGAAGGCCGGCGTGAAGCTCGGCAAGAACGGCGAGGTGATCGTCGATGAATGGTCGCGCACCAGCGCCGCTAACATCTGGGCGGTGGGCGATGTGACCGACCGGGTGAACCTGACGCCGGTGGCGATCCGCGAGGGGCATGCCTTTGCGGATACCGAGTTCGGCGGCAAACCCTGGCATTTCGATCATGCGGACATCGCAACGGCGGTGTTCACGCAGCCGGAAGTCGGCACGGTCGGCATCACGGAGAGCGAGGCGCGCAAGGCGCACGGCGCCATCGATATCTACAAGACGAAGTTCCGCCCGATGAAGAATATGCTGAACGGCGACCAGACGCGCACCTTCATGAAGCTCGTCGTGCGCGCCTCTGACCAGCGCGTGCTCGGCGTGCATATCGTGGGCGAAGACGCTGCCGAGATGATCCAGATGGCGGGCATCGCCGTGAAGATGGGCGCGACGAAACAGGACTTTGACCGCACCTGCGCGGTACACCCGTCGGCGGCGGAAGAACTCGTCACGCTACGGACGAAATGGGTGCCCGAGGTGGCGTGAGGCTCTTCCTCGAACCCCTCTCCCTTGGGAGAGGGGCATGGGTGAGGGGGTGCTTCGCCGTAGATAGTGCAGAGATGAAGGCTTAGCGCCCCTTCATCCCCAACCCCTTCTCCCAAGGGAGAAGGGGCTTAGAGGTCAGTGCCCGGAACCCCCGCCCTCACTCAATGCCTTCAGCTCCAGCGCCACCTGCTTCAGGCTGTCGCGGATGGCTTTCAGGCCGCCGCCGCGGCCGGCATGGGCGATGAGCTGGCGCCAGGCGGGCTGACCGTCGTCGGGGGCTTTCACCGCGAAGTGGGCCGATCGGGGGAGCGCGGCGGTGAGCAGGGATTTCGACAGCGCGAAGCCGGCGATGGCGTCGTAGACGCCGTTGCGCGCGTCGCCCTCGAAGGTGGACTGTTCGTTGCGGTTCACGGCGTTGAAAAGGACCGAGAGGGCGGGGCGCTTGTCTTCTTCGATCTGGTCGCGGATCACGAGGTTCAGCAGGCGCACGCCGCGCAGGGAGTAGATGTCCGCATGCATCGGGGCGATGACGCGGTCAGCCGCCTCCAGCGCGCAGCGCGTGAGGAAGGTTGCGTTGGGGTTCGTGTCAAAGACGATGAGATCGTATTCGCTCCGGTAGTGATCGATCGAGCGCAGGAAGTGTTGCTTGATGGCAGCGAGGGCGTCCCGGTCGTTGGCGAAGGCATATTTCGAAATCTCGAACTGGCCGGAGATGAGATCGAGGCGGCCGGGCGGACCGTCCGTACCCAGAATGGAGTGGACATAGCTGTCGCGCGCAGCCGGCGTGAAGGGGGAGATAGTGAGGCTGAGCCAGTTCTCTGCCGGTGATACCGCGTCCTTCGCATGCAGGCGCGAGCGTTCGAACAGGGAGATGACCGACCGGTCCGCGCCGGAGGAGGCGTCGGCGGTCTCCATGCTGAAGAAAGTCTGGGTAAGGTTGTATTGCGGGTCGAGGTCGATCAGCAGCACGCGGCCGCCGAAGGCCTCCTGCCAGGCGCCGGAGAGCTGGGCCGTGACGGTCGTCTTGCCGACGCCGCCCTTGAGGTTCATCACGGCGATGACCGGGCACTTCTTGCGGTAGGCGCCCTGCACCTCGGCGACGAGCTGTTCCATCCCGTCCGGCATGGCGGAGGAGAGGCGGAGCAAGGGCTGGACTTCCTGCTTGAAGAAGCCGTTCAGGCGCGCCTTGTCGATCTGGTAGGGGATGATCCGCACCCCGTTTGCCTTGGCGGTTTCGACATCAAGACGCACGTTGCGCGAGCGCACGGCCGCCGCCGAGACCAGCACGATGACGGCAAAGGCGCTGCTGATCGCCTCGGCGGAGGCGGCCCGGTCAGGTTCCCCTACGACATAGCGATCCGCAATGGCGGCCACGCGCAGCGCTTCGTGCAGCTGCAGCAGGGCATCCGGATCGGCGCCGGAATGGCTGATATAGACATGCGGCATGGCGCATCAGTCCCCGTCTTGAACCCTTGATTCCCCGGCGCCTTTTAGACGCCCCGACCCCGAATCAACCAGCTTTCTGCTGTGAAATTATGGTGAAACTTGAGCATCGGGCTGCCATGTGATTTATGCCCCCGAGAACTGGAGCACTGCAAAAATGACCTGGCACCCCTCTGACTGGCGCAAACTGCCCGTTCAGCACATCCCGCAGGACTATCCTGACGCGGGCGCGCTGACGGCTGTCGAAAACCGCCTCCGGAGCTATCCGCCACTGGTTTTTGCAGGCGAGGCGCGCCGCCTGAAGGCACGGCTGGCTGATGTCGCGGCCGGCAATGCCTTCCTGCTGCAGGGCGGGGACTGCGCTGAAAGCTTCAAGGAATTCCACCCGGACAACATCCGCGACACGTTCCGCGTGATCCTGCAGATGGCGGTGGTGCTGACCTTCGCGGCGGCAAAGCCCGTGGTGAAAGTGGGCCGCATCGCCGGGCAGTTTGCCAAGCCACGCTCCGAGCCGACCGAGACCATCAATGGCGTGACGCTGCCCTCCTACCGCGGCGACAATATCAACGGCATGGAATTCACGCCCGAGGCGCGTATTCCGGACCCGGAACGTCTGGTGCAGGCCTATTCGCAATCAGCGGCGACGCTGAACCTGCTGCGCGCGTTCAGCCAGGGCGGCTATGCAAGCCTTGCCAACGTGCATCGCTGGATGCTGGGCTTCGTCGACCGCTCGCCGCAGGGCGAACGCTACCAGAAACTGGCGGACCAGATTTCCGCCTCGCTGCGCTTCATGCAGGCGGTTGGGCTGAATGCCGAGACCGTGCCGCAGATGGCGCAGGTGGAGTTCTACACGAGCCACGAGGCGCTGCTGCTCGGCTATGAGGAGGCGATGACGCGCATCGATTCCACGAGCGGCGACTGGTACGACACCTCCGCCCACATGCTGTGGATCGGGCATCGCACGCGCCAGCTTGACCATGCGCACGTGAACTTCTGCAAAGGCATCAAGAACCCGATCGGCATCAAGTGCGGTCCCGGCATGGAGACCGATGAGCTGCTGCGCCTGATCGAGACGCTGAACCCGAAGGATGAGCCGGGCCGCATCACGCTGATCTCGCGCTTCGGCTCGGAAAGCGTGGCGAAAGGCCTGCCGCCGCTCGCCCGCGCGGTGAAGAAATCCGGCCGCACGGTCGTCTGGTCGTGTGACCCGATGCACGGCAACACGCTAAAAACCGGCACCGGCTTCAAGACGCGCCCGGTAGACCGTGTACTGAGCGAAGTGCGCCAGTTCATCGATATCCTTCCCTCAGAAGGCTGCTATCCGGGCGGCGTGCATTTCGAGATGACCGGCCAGAATGTCACCGAGTGTATCGGCGGCGCGCAGGCGATCTCGGAGGAGGACCTCTCGAGCCGCTACCACACGCACTGCGACCCACGCCTCAATGGCGAGCAGGCGCTGGAGCTCGCCTTCCTGCTGGCCGAGAAACTACAGGCCGTCGAAGCCGGCACCGAAGGCGCCCGCAAGGCGGGGTGACCCGCTTAGTGCTTTGGGGCGGCGTTATTCGCAACCGGCGGGATATCGCCGATTTCCGTCATTCACCTGTTTTTGCGGGTGACTGGGAAATACCAGACCCGGCGAACCAATCCGTCTCTGATCTCATAGACCGCGAGGGCAGACTGCTCGGCTATCGACCCGTCTTCACGAGGCCATCGGGCGACTTCACGTAACGCCATGAATGGGCCGTCCGCAACCGCGCCCTCAAGTGTGCTGGTCGTTGCTGAAGGAGAAAGCACGTAGTCGTTCATTTGCGCGACCAAGTCCGCCTTCCCATCAGCGATGACGCTCACCTCGTGCCCTTCAACATTGAGCCACTGAATATCCGGATGCATCAAAGCCGACATCGCCTGAATATCGCGATCATTGTAGGCTTCGGTGTACGACGAGATTGTAGAGTAATCGCCGCTTTGAGACGCGTTTTGGGGTGATACGCATCCGGCCAGCGTCAAGAGATTCAATCCCACAAAAAGTAGTCCTTTGCGTTTCATTGCTTACCTCTCCCGTCTGCAAGCCGCAGATACGACTAGCACAAAAACGGCCGCCTGGGCCAACTGCGCCGAGGTTGTCCGGATGCTACGCAGCACACTGCCGCGTTCGGTTTGACGATCGCAACCAGCTTGGCGCGCAGGCGGGAGGTCGCCGTCACGCGAGATTAGGGCTCCGGAAAAGCGCGAGCAAACGAGCATTCGCTTGACATTAGGTAAGTAGCTGCTTACGGTAAGTCATGGCTTACGCATCAGCGCTTGACGCACTTTCCCATCCGACGCGCAGACAAGTGTTTGAGAAGTTGAAGGCCGGTCCATTGCCTGTGGGTGAAATTGCAAAGGGGCTCCCGGTCAGCCGACCGGCGGTTTCCCAGCATCTGCGGGCCTTGAAGCAGGCTGGCCTTGTTCACGACAAGCAGCAGGGAACAGCACGCATCTACGAAATCCATCGGCCTGGGCTCGAAGTCCTGCGCGACTGGGTCGACAGCTTTTGGGACGAGCCGCTGACAAAGTTCAAGAAGCATGCGGAGAAGAATAATGGAAAAAGATGACCTTGCCGCGGTCGTCAAGGCAATCACGATCGGGCGTTCTGCATCGGAAGCATTTGAAATCTTCGTCAAGGAAATCGCCGCGTGGTGGCCGCTTCACACGCATTCAATCGCCGCAGAAAAAGGGGATCCCGCGCCGACTTCCGTTGCGATCGAACCGTTCGTCGGCGGTCGCATCTACGAGACAGGCGTTGACGGCCGCACATGCGACTGGGGGAAAGTACTGGAGTTCGAAGCTGGCAAGCACTTGCGCATACTTTGGCAACTTGGCCGTCCGGAAGCGTTTGCTACCGAGATCATTGTTCGATTTGAGCCGCTCGGCGAAGAAAGCTGCCGGATTGTGCTTGTGCACGAATACTGGGAGCGGCTTGGCGAGCGCGCCTCTGAAGTCCGAAAAGGATACGAAAGCGGCTGGGATATCGTGTTTGGCAAACTTTATGCTAGCCGAGCTGATAAGGCCTGACAGTCGCTCGGCGATACCTTTGCCCTGATTTGTAACCCCCTCCCTTTGACTCGTTTGGCTGCCTCACCGCCGCCAAGCCGGAAATCGCCGAATCTAGACATCAGTCTGTGCTCTTAACGCCCGCAACCGTCCAAGCCGCGTAACCGGCGACGCAACCAATTCCCACAGTCGCGAGCAGATCGATTGCTGTGAAGACCCAACCAAGCGGCGTCGGCAATCCGTCACGAACAACTTGGCGCCCCCACGACCACGAATCGAAAGTGCTGCCGTCGTTGAGCGCTGTTGATAGTGAGGCCAACACACTTAGGATGATGCCAGTCAAACCGATAATGAGGGCAACCACCGCTCCCACTCTCACGGCGTCCAAGCGCGTTGCGAGTCCTTTTTTTCCGCGAAACGCCAAGCCGGAAAGCCGATGGCAAGACACACTATCAGTGCAAGCGGAAGCCCAAAGATCGCATAAAGGGCGATCCACGAAACGACTTGAGCCAGTGGCGGAACGTAGCCGTCGTATTGAAGAAAGGTCGAAGCGAACCAGAGCTGAAGCATGGGCCAACCGAGATCTATGAGTGTCGTCAGAGCCCACGCCACTGCTGCGGCGGCAACCAAGCCCCGCGTCCTTTGCCAGATGCTCAAGTGTGAGGTGACGCTTGTGATTTACTAACTACTTTTCAACTTGGGTCGCAGTTTGAGCAATAAGGCCCGATGTCGCAAATGGGCCAAAGGCGTGAGTAGGCCTTGGCCCATCTTGCGGCTTGAATACCCCCGTTCCCTGCCCTTGCTTGAGTGCGCGCGTGCTAACTTGCGTGCGCGAGGTGAACCGCCAGGCCGCCGCAGTCGCCGCCGCGTGTTGGCTGGCGGCCCCTTCCCCCGAGAGCCGACTTTTCCCGACCATTGCAGATCATGCCGGAGCCCCAACCGGGGCACCAGTGGGGCACGGGTATTTTTGGCTTTTTCCGAGAAGGCCCTAAAGCCTTGTTTTTAATGGTGCACCCGAAGAGATTCGAACTCCTGACCCCCAGATTCGTAGTCTGGTGCTCTATCCAGCTGAGCTACGGGTGCTTGGCCACTGCAAGGAGGGGACACATACAGGTGCGCCCCCCGCCTTGCAAGCCTCAAAAACCCTTGTCTTTCAGCCCGGCGTCACGGCCGCCTCCGGCAGCGGATCAGGCAGCATTTCTGCTGGAGGTGCGGCTTCCGGCACTGTTTCCTCCGAAGGCGGAACCGGGAGCGGCTCAAGCGTCTCAATCGGCGCCTCTGCGGGCATTTCAGGCGGCGGCAGGGGCGGCGCGGCGGCGGGATCGGTCACGCGCGTGATCCAGTCCCGATAGGCGGAAACGCGCATATAGATGCCCGGGTTTTCCGGCCGTCCGCAGCCAAGCCCCCAGCTGACCACCCCGACCTGCACAGGGCCGTTCACCGTGCGCAGGACCAGCGGCCCGCCGCTGTCGCCCTGGCAAGCATCGGTGCCGCCGCGCCCGGCACACAGCTGGGTCGCGGCATCCACACTGACCCCGGCATAGGCTTCCGCCAGGCCCTCACGGGCGAGGCCCTGCGCAATCAGGTCTGCGCATTCGGCCGGAGCAACCGGCGGCACATAGCCTTCCTGCAGCACCAGTGACCCTGCCTCGATCTGCCGGCCGGTGCGCGTGACAGCCCCCTCGCTGCCGGCGCCCTCGCCCTTCCGGCCATACCCTGCCGCCAACACGCTGGCATAGGGCTGGAAGACGTCGACGGGCATTTCTGCTGAATCAAGCGTCATGCGCGGACCGGAAACCGGCATCGACAGGCGCAGCAGCGCAAGGTCGTTTCCGCGCTCCGGCGCGCCGGGGGCATAGTCCGGATGCAGGATCACCTCCGCGACAGGCTGTACACTGCCTGCAGGAACCTTGCGCAAATCGGTGAGGCCGACACCCACGGCAACCGCGCCAAGCCGGGTCTGCCGGCCGTCGGCTTCGGTCTGATACATGGCTGCCCGGCCCGAAGGCTCCACCCGCATGTCTTCGGCGCAGTGCGCGGCGGTCAGCACCCAATCGGGCGCGATCAGGGTGCCGCCGCACTCATGATAGACAGTGCGGCCCGAGACCGTCTGGATCGAAACAATGCCAGGCCACTTGGACGCATCGGTATCGCGCCCGGCCACCATGCAGCTGGCCAGCAGCACAGCTCCGGCAAGTGCCGCAAATGCCCATTTCAGTGTACGGATCATGATGCAGCCTCTTGCTTCTCGGCTTCGAAAACGCCCCGCGCGATGCTGCGTGCCAGCGTCGATGCCGCCAGCTCGCCGATTCGGGCAATATCGAGAACACGGGATGCGCCGAGCCCCCGCTGCGCCGTCGAGAGGACAAACACGACATCGCCGTCCGTCGGTGCAAAGACCGGGCGGATGGCGCGCGCCATGCCGGCGAGCGCCATATGGGCAACGCGTTCCACTTCATCGCGCGTCAGCTCTGCATCGGTGGCGATACAGGCAATCGTTGTATTCTCCCGCGGCGCCGGGTTTGCCTTCGCAGCGCCCCAGTCTTCCGGATCGAAGCTGCGCGAAACATCTGGCCGCGCGCCGCCGAACTCCCCGCCGATCTCGAACGGCCAGGCCCAGAAGGCCTCGCTGCCCGGCATGCGCACCGATCCATAGGAATTGACCGCGGCGAGCGCGCCGACGGTCAGGCCGTCCGAGGCAACGATGCTGGCGGAACCGGTGCCGCCGGGCGCCTGCCCTGCCCGGGCACCAAACCCCGCACCGGCACGGCCGAGCCGGAAGGACGCTCCTGCATTGTCGAACGCGGCCCGTCCCAGTGCGGCGTAGGGCGCGACATCGCCCCAGTCCTTGTTGCCGCCATTCGCAAGGTCATAAAGGATTGCAGAAGGCACAATCGGCGTCGGCGGGACGCCCGGGCGCGGCACAAGCGCAAACCCGCGCCCTTGCGCCTTGAGCCCAGCCATCACGCCGTCCGCCGCTGCCAGCCCAAACGCGCTGCCGCCCGAAAGGCAGATGGCATCTGCGCCGCCAACCAGCCGGCCGCTGCCGAGCAGGTCCGTCTCCCGCGTCCCCGGCCCGCCGCCAGCGACGGCAACCGCGGCAACGGCGAACCTGTCCGGCAGGATGACCGTCACACCAGTTCGCACGCCGGTATCTTCGGACTGCCCGACCCGGATGCCGGGTACGTCTGTAATGAGGTTGCGCGCCCCCGGCTTTGCCATGTTAAGAGCCTTCAAAGCTGATTTGTCTGCCCCGGTCTTTACGGGCCTCCGGGCGCCCCGCCAAGCAAAGGGTTCCATCATGCGGCAGTTCACCGGCCTCGCACTCGCCCTTCTCATCGCCGGCTGCGCGCAGCCGCCGGCCGCTCCGGCGGCCTCGACGACCGAAGCGCAAGTCACTGCGCAAGACAGCCAGCAGGCCTGGACGAAAGGCGCGATGGTCGCTGCAGCCGACCCGCGCGCCGTGGAAGCCGGCCTCGAAATCCTGCGCGAGGGCGGCAATGCCATCGATGCTGCCATCGCCGTGCATGCCGTGCTGGGCCTCGTCGAGCCGCAAAGTTCCGGCATCGGCGGCGGCGCTTTCCTGGTCTATTACGATCATGCCAAGGATACCGTCACGGTATTTGATGGCCGCGAGACGGCCCCGGCTTCGGCAACCGCAGACCTGTTCATCAAGGACGGCAAGGTGATGGACTTCCTGCCGGCCTGGCAATCGGGGCGCTCGGTCGGCGTGCCTGGCCAGATTGCGCTCTACAAGGCCGCCCACGACGCCGCCGGCCGGGCCGACTGGGCAACGCTCTTTGCACCCGCAATGCGCCTTGCCGAAGAGGGATTCGAAGTGACGCCGCGCCTTGCCGCGCTGCTGGCTGAGCCGCGGCTTCGCGGGGCCATCCGGCTCGATGACAATCCGGAGACAGCCGCCTATTTCTACCCGGATGGCCAGCCGCTCGCGGCCGGATCGGTGCGCACCAACCCGGCCTACGCTGCCACGCTCGCGGCAATCGCCGAGAACGGACCCGCCGCCTTCTATACAGGGAGCATCGCCGCCGAGATCGTCGATGCCGTCAATGAAGGCCCCGACGGCGGCGCGATGACGCTGGAAGACCTCGCCACCTACGAGGTGGCGACGCGCGATGCCGTCTGCGGCGAGCTGCAATCAGGCTACAAGATCTGCTCCGCTCCGCCGCCGAGCTCCGGCGGGGTCGCCCAGAACATGATCATGGGTCTCTATGAGTACCTGCGCCCGGTCGCACAGAACGCCGACGACGAACGCCTCTACCTCAAGGCCTTCGTGGACGCCCAGCGCCTCGCCTATGCCGACCGCGACCATTACGTGGCCGACGCCGACCATGTGCCGGTGCCGACAGCCGACCTGATCAACCCTGCCTATATCAAGGCCCGTGCACTGGAGGCCTTCGCGCCGGAGGCGAAGGCGACGCCCGGCGATCCGGGCGTGGTGCTTGGCAAAGAACCGCTACGGCCCATGTGGGGCGAGGACCCGACCGAGCCCGGCGCCGGCACGACGCACATCTCGATCGTCGATCAGTATGGCAATGCGGTGGCCATGACCGCCACGGTGGAAGCGGCCTTCGGCTCGTCCCGCTGGGCCGCGGGATTCCTTCTGAACAATGAACTGACCGACTTCTCCCGCGAGCCTACAAAGGGCGGCAGGCCGGTCGCCAATGCTCCGGGTCCGGACAAACGCCCACGCTCGTCAATGTCGCCCACGATCGTGTTCGACAAGGGCGGCGACTTGTTCATGGTTACCGGCTCGCCGGGCGGCAATTCGATCGTCGCCTATGTCGCAAAAACACTTGTCGGCGTGCTCGAGTGGAACAAGACCGCGCAGGAAGCGGCCAACCTGCCGAACGTGATCGCCCGCGGCGACACGGTGGCAGTCGAAGTCGATGTCGAAGGCGGCGCCGAAGCCGCCGAAGCCCTGCGCGAACTCGGCTATACCGTGGAGGAACGCACCGGCGAAAATTCGGGGCTGCACTTAATCGTGGTGCGCGAAGGCGGCCTTGAAGGCGGCGCAGATCCCCGCCGCGACGGTGTCGCCCTTCCCCTCAACTGACACACCCGACCTGCTGCCATGGCCAAGCTCTACTTTTCCTACGCGGCGATGAATGCCGGCAAGTCGACTCTCCTGCTGCAGGCCGCTTACAACTATCGTGAGCGCGGTATGGAGGTGCTGCTGCTGACGTCCGCGCTCTACCGTGATGCTGACGACGGACATATCAGCTCACGCATTGGCATTTCGGCCGAAGCAACGCTTTATACGGATCAAACCGACCTCTTCTCCCTGATCCAGGAACACATGGGCCGCGCCAGGCTGGATGCGATCTTTGTCGACGAGGCGCAGTTCCTGACCAAGGACCAGGTCTGGCAACTGGCGCGCGTGGCAGACCATCTCGGCGTACCCGTGCTCGCCTATGGTCTGCGTACGGATTTCCGGGGCGAACTCTTCGAAGGCTCAGCCGCGCTGCTTGCCATCGCCGACTCGCTGCGCGAGGTGCGTACGATTTGTGACTGCGGACGCAAGGCAACCATGGTCGTCCGCCTCGGGCCGGACGGAAAGGCGCTGACGGAAGGCGACCAGATATCGATTGCCAAATCGACCTATGTCTCGCTCTGCCGCCGTCACTGGGAAGAACAGATGGGCCGCTTCCCGCCGGAATGATCCGGTAACGCAGATGTAATGCACCGTGGCGGCACAGATTTCGCAGCAAAGCCGCCATGCGTGCACATTCTGGCCACGGACACGGGCGACCCTGTAGTGCCGAAAGCCATCCAAGGAGACCGGCTATGAGCAACGAGCCGATGAAAACGAACCTGCCTTTTGTCGCCGGCCTCTCCTTGCTGGGCCTCGCCGCAATCATGATCAGCGCCCTCGCTGCGCCGCCAGCGCGTGCCCAGACCGAGCCAGGCTTCGTCGACTATGCGGGGTTCGTCGAGCTCGGCTCTGATCTTGCCGCCTACCGCGAGACCCGCCTGATCGGCATCGACGAATTCAACGCCATGAAGGCTGACCCGGACACGATCCTCATCGACGCCCGCAGCGCCCGCAACTACGCGCTCGGCCATATCGACGGCGCCGTTAACCTCAACTTCTCGGACTTCTCCGCCGGCATGCTGTCGGAAGTCATCGGCTCGAAACAGCGCCGCATCCTGATCTATTGCAACAACAACTTCACTGACAACGTCGCCCCCGTCGTGCTGAAATCGGCTCCGCTGGCGCTGAATGTGCCGACGTTCATCAACCTTTATGGCTATGGCTACGAGAACATCTACGAACTCTCGGGCGCCTATAGCATCTCGGACCCGGAGATCGACTGGGTCAGCCGCCCGACCTATCAGGAAAACTAAAGCCATCATCTGACGCATTGCTTTTGGCACTAGCCTCGCTCAATTGGAGCCGAGACATGTCCCAGGAGGGCTGAGGATGAGCGCTGATGCGCCCGCCGGCCAGACGGCCGCTGCGAAAGCAAACCCCAATGGTCCGACCGAGGAAACCGTCCTCGCGGTCGAGCACTACACAGACCGCCTGTTCCGCTTCCGCCTGACCCGCCCGCAAAGCTTCCGCTTCCGCTCGGGCGAATTCGTAATGATCGGCTTGCCGAAGGAAGACGGCAAACCACTTCTGCGCGCCTATTCGGTCGCCTCCCCCGCCTGGGACGAGGAACTGGAATTCTACTCGATCAAGGTGCCGGATGGCCCGCTCACCTCCCGCCTGCAATCGATCAAGGTGGGGGACAAGGTGCTGCTCGGACGCAAGCCGACCGGCACGCTGGTGCTCGATGCCCTGACGCCCGGCAAGCGCCTCTATATGTTCTCCACCGGCACCGGCTTTGCGCCTTTCGCCAGCCTCGTGCGCGACCCGGAAACCTATGAGCGCTATGAACAGGTCATCGTCACGCACACCTGCCGCGATGTGGCTGAACTGACCTATTCGAAGAACCTGGTCGCGAGCCTCAGGGAAGATCCGCTTGTCGGCGAGATGGTCGAAGGCAAGCTGCACCTCTACGCAACCACTACCCGCCAGCCCTACGAACGCATGGGCCGCATCACGAACCTGATCGAGACCGGCAAGCTATTCACCGATCTCGGCGTGCCGCCGCTCGATCCGTCTACGGACCGTGCCATGATGTGCGGATCCATGGAAATGATCCAGGACACCAAGGCCCTGATGCTGAGGGCTGGCCTGAAAGAAGGCTCGAATGCCGCCCCGGCCGAATTCGTGATCGAGAAGGCGTTTGCGGGCTAGAGCAAATTCCGCTCAAGTGGGCGCCGGTTGAGCGGAAGAATTTGCGACAAATGGAAAACCTAGAGTAACCGATCTGATTAGATCAGATCGGTTGCTCTAGGGCGCCGCGGTCAGGAACGAGCCGGCATTCAGCACAATCTGGCAGACCGCGCCGCCGGGACCAGATGAGCAATAGTCCACACCAAAGAGATCGCGCTGGATCTTGGCCGTTGCGCGGAACGTGCGTCCGTCCGCCTGCCAGACGCTGACCGCCTCGTCGCCGAGCACCGCCAAAGCCTCGTAGAAGCGCTGCGCCGGCGCGCCGGTGCAGGTAAACCGTATCAACTCCGTGCCGTCTCGCGATTGGCGCGCGACGGCGGGCCGTTCAATCGCCTGGGCAATGCAATCCGTATAAAGAACAGTGCGTGCCGGAGCCGCACTCGGCGTGATCTCGGTGAAATCCGGCGCCAAAACAGGCGGCGGCGCAGGATTGCTGGTACACGCCGACAGCCCGATAATTGCGGCGGCAACTCCAAGCGCCTTGCAAAAAGTCATCACATGCTCCCATTCCATATTCCGCCAGCTTAACTTGGCGGATGCTGCAAGCCTAGACGCGCCGGTGCGGATCAGAATGGTCCCATTCCGCCAGCAGCATGCGCAGCGCCGAAATGAACGCGATCGGCTGGTCCAGCATCACATGGTGGCGCGCATGCGGGATCGACACGAACGGCACTTGGTGGCCGAGCAGACCGCGCATGTAATCGCGCACTTCGTCCGGCATCAGCGCGCTCTCCTCGCCGCGGATGATGGCGACCCGGCACTTGGCAGCCTTCAGCAATTCACCGCCATCCCGTCCCGGTTCAAACCGTGTCCAGATCGTCGGATCAAACTTCCATGTCCAGCCGCCCTCGGCCCGCTTCAGGCTCCAGCGCGCGATATAGTCCATTGCGTAATGGTTCTCGCAAAGCTGCGGCGGCGCGAGACGGAAGCGGGACAGGGCTGAGGCGAGATCGGCATAGACCTTGTGCGGCCGCCCGGCACGCGAGGGCCCCTGGTTCGGCCGCTCCGGCGGGTTCACCGGGCTGTCGACAATCACCATCCCCTCGAACCGTTCGCCATGCTCGGCGCCGGTCACCAGCGTCACGAAGCCGCCGAAGGAATGCGCAACGATGACCGGTTTGCGTGGCCCGTCGAACAGGCCCGCATCTTCTGCCACGGCCACTTCCTCAGCCGAGAAGGTCGCCATGTTGTAGCTCGGCCGCCATTCGCTCTCGCCCATGCCCGAGAAAGTCAGCGCCGCCACATTGTAGTGCTCGGCAAAGTAAGGCGCGATGAAATCCCACCAATGGGCATGCGCGCCGTTGCCGTGGACGAACAGGAGGCCCGGCGCGCCGCGCTTGCCCCACCGCTGGTAGGACACCTCTGCCCCCAGGACATTGACCCTGTTCACCTCGTAGGGCGTAGCCACCGCTTCGGGAAACCAGTCCGGCGCCGGCGGCAGCGCGCCGCGATATTCGGCCAGGGGGCCGCCTTCCGACGGCATTTCCGGCGGTTGGTCGCGGACAATCGGATCACTCTCGCGGCTCATGCGCCCTCCCCGGATTGGGCTTCAGTGTGCGCCGGACCCGCCCTGCCGATCAAGCCCGTCCGCTACGTCATGGCCGCAAGACAAAAAAGGCCGGACGCGCGCGCCCGGCCCCTCAATTTTTATCCGCCTACGGATTACTTGTACTTGACCGAGCAGCCGTAAGGCTTGGTCACGGGCGTGGCGACCGGCCGCCCGGCTTCGATATCTTCCAGCGCCGCAGTCACGTAGTTCGTGGCTTTTGCAATATCTTCCACCTTGGCGGAGGATTTGGAATCGATTGCGCCGTCATAGGCGAGTTCGCCATCGGCCGTGATGATGAACATGTGCGGCGTCGTCTTGGCGCCGTAGAGCTTGCCGATCGTGCCGGCTTCATCCAGCACAACATGCGCCGGGGCGGCGCCGCGCGAAACCGTGAGTTCGTTTGCCCGCGCCGCATCCGCATGCCCCTGCTCGCCCTTCGCGGACGAGATCACCGAAATCCAGACGATGTCGTCTGCTGCCGCTGACTTCTGCAGGGTCTGCATGTTCGCCGGCGGCGTGGCATAGTGCTTCTTGACGAAGGGGCAGCCATCATTGGTCCATTCGAGCACGACCGTCTTGCCTGCAAAATCCGCCAGCGAGATCGTCTCGCCCGCAGACGTCACACCCGAGAAGGCGGGCGCCGCGGCGCCGGTCGCCGGCGCGGCCTGCGCGGTCGACGCGATCAGCGCGCCTGCGGACAAGGCAACAGCTGCGGCCATGCCGGCAGCGAGTGAAAGGTGGCGGCGGGTGATCTGCATCGTCGTCTCCTGTTTTCGGGTCGGGGTTGAACCTATTCGCCTAGCGGCCTTCGACAAGTCCAATGACAAGTTCTTGACTGAGCAGTTCCGGCAGGATTTCCGGCTCGCGCGCGCCTGCCGGATACCATAGATACATCGGCACCCCGGCGCGGCCACGCCGCTTCAGTTCGTCGGCAATCACCGGGTCCTTCTGCGTGAAATCGGCAACGAGGAAGGCCACATCCTTCGCTTCAAAGGCCGCTTTCACTGCCGCCGTGTTGAGCGTCGTCAGCTTGTTGACCTGGCAACTGGCGCACCAGCTTGCCGTGAAATCCACGAAAATGGGGCGCCCCTCTGCCAGCAGCGCATCAACGGTCTCCGGGCTCCATGCCGCTTCGGCATAGGCAGGCACGGAAGGCTCGCCGCCCGCTGCAGCTGCGGCAGGGACATTCGCCTGAACTGCCGGAAGTCCAAACCCGATCGCGAGAGCAACAACAGCAAACCCGCGCCGCACCATGCCGCCATCCCTGGCAACCCAGACGGCAAAGCCGAGCGCCGTTGCCCCCACCAGCGTCCAGCCCACAGCCCCTGCCCCGGCCAGATCAGCCAGCACCGAAAGGAGCCAGGCCGCGGTGAGGAACATCGGGAACGCAAAGGCCTGCTTCAGCGTGTCCATCCACTTGCCGGGTTTGGGCAGGATACGGTGCAGTCCGGGAACAAAGCTCAGCACAAGGAAGGGCAGCGCCATGCCGAACCCCATCGCGAGGAACACTGCGATCACAGCCGCCGGAGGCTGGCTCATCACAGCGCCGAGCGCCGCGCCGAGAAACGGCCCGACACAGGGCGCGCCAACAACCGCCGCAAGCACGCCCGTGAAAAACGCGCCCATCGCGCCGCCGCGATTGGCAAGCGCCGAACCGGTATTCTGGATCGACGCGCCAAGCTCGAAGAAGCCCATCAGCCAGAGGCCGACCGCAAACATGATCAGTGCAAGGATCGCCACGGTCGGCGCATGCTGCAACTGGAAGCCGAGTGTCGCAAAGCCCGTCGCCTGCCGCACCGCGAGGATCACCAGCGCAAGCGCCCCGAACGAAACCAGCACGCCAAGCGTGTACCAGAGCCCGTGGGACTTCAGTTCACCCGCATTCCCGCTCGCCGCTGCAGAGACCATGCCGATGGCCTTCATGGACAGCACCGGCAGCACGCAAGGCATCAGGTTGAGGATCAGGCCGCCGATAAAGGCGAGACCTGCGAGACCAAGAATACCCTGCCAGCCAAGTGCCGCATCCTCGCTGCCAACGGGCGCCGCAAAAGCTGCGTCCGTTGTGCCGGCAAACGCCTCGCCCCGTTCCGCACGGATCTGGTAGCCCACCGGTTCTGCGCCCGGCGCATCGACCCGGATGACACCTTCGAGGGCTTCACCGACCTTGCCCGCCCGGTCCGGCGTCAGCGACAGGCTCGCCCCCTTCGGGCCGGTCCGCTGCGGCTGGTCTGCCGGATGGCTGATCTCATGTTCGAAAGGAAAAAAGCGGATCACGGCCCCGTCCGGAAAACCGCCGTCTTGTACAAGGCTGAGCGTCCACGGAGCGGTTGCATCGTCAATGCGCGCCTCGCCCGCAAACATCCCGGGCACCTTCGCGATCCACTTGCCGATGAGGTCGCCGCTGACCGCGTTTTCGATGTTCTCGCCGACGGCAATCTCGAGGGAGACGTCCTGCGTCTCGGGAATGCAGACAGACTCGCAGATCAGGTAATCTGCTTCAGCATCGATGCGCAGCGTTCCGGACGCGCCTTCGGGAATGGTCAGCGGCATCGCAAACACCGCCTCGTCATCATAGCCATAGTCCATGATCTCGCCAGCGACGACGGGAAGCAGCTTCGGCAGCGGCCACAGCATCTCGCCGAGGGCGCCTTCGGGCAGGCTCGTGGTCTCTTTCAGCAGCAGCTGGGGCGGCAGGCCCGCATCCCCGGCATTGCGCCAGTAGATGTGCCAGCCGGGATCCATGGACATCTTCAGCGCCACATGGATCGTCTCACCGGGCGCGGCGCTCGCATGGTCGGCAATCAGCTCCGCGCGGGCTTTCAAGGCCGGCCCTTCGGTTTGCGGCAACGCAAGCGGCGCCGCCAGCAAGGCAGCGGTCAACGCGGTCATCAGGGCGCGAAAGGCACGGATCATCGGCTTGGTCCCTCAATGGTCCTGTCTGGTGGAGCATATGCGCGCGCCATGCCAGCCCGAAAACCCCTTATCGCCTCATCGTGATGCCGCACCTTCGCCGCGTCTGGCCTGAAATGCAAACGGCCCCGCCGCGTGGCAGGGCCGTCCGTGATTAACCGTTGGAATGCCTGTCACGCGGCGGCCTGGCCCGGGGGCGGCGTGCGCACGGCACGCTGCACCACTTTCGACCAGTTCAGCAGCGACACGAGGTGCGCGTAGCAGGCGCCGAGGGCGCCATTGTTGCGCAGTTCGAGATACTTCTCGGCCGGCAGCGCGTTCAGGCGCTCTTCGGAGATCGCCCAATAATCGGCGACTTTCTGCTGCGGGCCCGTCTCGCGGCCCTGTGCATCGCGCGGCTGGAAAGCCACGGTCTTCTGCTCGAACAGGTCCATGTCGCGGATCATCCTGACGAAATCGGCCGTCGCGCGGCGCTGGCGCTCGAATTCCTTGCAGAACTCGATGGCGTCATTGGTGAACTTGCTCGGCTGGCCGTTCTCGAAGAAGGGCACGTCCGGCTGGTTCGAAACCATCGGGGCTGCGCGGTCGACGCAGAGCAGCAGGCGGTCAGACGCTTCATCCGCAGCAAACACGAAGGGATAGCGGCGCACGAAGGCCGGGATGTAGTAATCTTCGAGAACGAAACCGTTTGCGTCCACGAACAGGTTCTGGCCCTGGCGCACGCCCATCACGGCAACCGGCGTGCGGTCATCGCCGACGAAGATGATCGGATAGGAAGCAGCCGCAACGCCGAACTCGGTCACAGTCACCGGCACGGCGTGGGCCACGCGCAGGAAAGCGAAAGGCTGGGGCACCTGCTTGACGCCGAGGCCGCCATGCGTCTCCGCAGACAGGGGTTGCGGGTCCTTGTAGAACAGGACTTGTCCGGTAATCGGCGTCTGTCCGCCGGCTGCGTTTGACATGGTCACGGGGCTGAACTCCTCAGAATTTGCCGGAGCGTTACCGGAAATATTCACTGGCCACAACTCCCGAACCGGGCTCAATTACAGCGTAAATCCCGTGAAAAATCCGTCATGCATCTGCCGCGTACTATGAGCCGCTCCTTCGCTGTCATCTGCCTCGGCGCCCTGATAGCCGCCGCCGGGCTTTCCGCATGCTCCGACGGCGCCGACCCGGAGGGCACGCCGCGCCGGATTGCCCGCGAAGTCGAGCGTACGCTGACCACTGTTGCCCAGAACGAACTGGTGCGGGATCCTGAACTCGCTACCCGGCTCGGTCTTGCGCCGGACGCGGCCGGTTATCCCTTCAATCGCTTCCTGACCGATCGGTCGCAGGCCGCTTTCGAGCGCAGCCGTCTGGAGCGGCTCGAGACGCTCGATGTTCTCGTGCGCACCTCCCGCCCCGCCCCGGGCAGTGCGCTCGCCCGGCATCTCGATGCGGTCATCGCCGCGCACGAAGCGGCGGAGGCCGTTCTTGTAGCAGGCCATGGCACGGGCGACCTGTCGTCCTTCTACCCGTATGTCGCCGATCACCTGCGCGGCGCCTATCTCGAGGTGCCCGAGATGCTTGTCCGCCGTCAGCCGGTGGAGACGGCGGCAGATGTCGATGCCTTCATCCGGCGCCTCGCACTCCTGCCCGATGCGCTCGATGATGACCGGCGCAGACTGGAGGCCGATGCAACGGCCGGCGTCCTGCCGCCTGCCGCTGTGCTCGCCCGCATGCAGCTGCTCGCCCAGGCAGGCGCGCTGGAAACGCCGGAAACGTCGTTCCTTGTCCTGACGTTCGACAACCTGCTGAACGGTGTCTCGGGCCTCACGCCGGAAAACCGCGCCGAAAAATCCGCTGAAATGCGGGAGATCTTCACCGACAAAGTGATCCCCGCCTATGCGCGCTTTGGAGAAGCAGTTGCCCGTCTCGCCGCAACGGCGCCGGCAGAACCCGGTGTCTGGCAGATCAAGGGCGGCGATGCATGGTATCAGTCGGTGCTCGCGGCCTATACCGGCACACGCGAAACACCGGCCGAACTGCACGCGAGAGGCCAGGACGATGTCGCCCGCCTGACGCGCGAGCTCGGCGACGCGCTTACCGCCGCAGGCCTTCCAGAAGGCAGCGTCGCCGACCGGCTGATCTTTCTGTCCCAGCAGCCCGGCCAATTCTACGAAGATTCCGATCTCGGCCGCGCCGCCCTGATCGAACGCCTCAGCGCCCTCAGCGTACGCGCCCGCGCCGTCACCGAAGCCCAGATAGGCCCGGCGCCGGACAATGCCGTCACTGTCAGCGCATCGCCGCTCGCCTTTGCAGCCGCCGCGCCGCCCATGACCTATTCCGCCCGCACGGCCGACGGGCGCAATCCGGCGCGCTTCGAAATCAACCTGACCCGCATCATGGATTGGCCGGATTACAGCCTCTCCTCGCTGGTCTTCCACTATACCCTGCCCGGCCACCATGCCGAGAGTGCAATCGCCCAGAGCACCTCTACCCTGCCCCTCGCCCGCCAGCTGATCACTGTGCCAGGCTACAATCTCGGTTGGGCGTCCTATGCAGAAACCCTGGCCGACGAGAATGGTCTTTATACGGACGATCCTCTAGGGCGCATCGGGTATCTGCAATCCATGCTGAGACGTGCGGCGCGTATGGTGGTGGATACCGGAATACATAGCCAGAAATGGACGCGCGAGCGCGCTGTTTCCTACCTGGTCACCGCAACTGGTCTCAGCCCCGAAGCCGCCGCCGGCGAAGTGGACCGCTATTCCGTCTGCCCGGGCGAGGCGGCTGCCTACTGGATCGGACGGCAACGTCTGCTGGACCTGCGCGAGCGCGCCCAGCGTGTGCTCGGGCCCCGATTCGACCCGAAGGCTTTTCACATGGTGATCCTGGGAGGCGGGCCCCGCCCGCTCGACATGGTCGAAGCCGACGTGACCCGCTGGTATACTGAGGCGTCCCGCTGAACGCCCGTGTCAGGCCGCGAGGCGGATGACTTCGCCCGAGCGGATCACCGGCTGGAAGCCGGCTTCAAGATCAGCCACGATCTGCTTGCGCACCGAGGGATCAAACTCGAGCGAGACGAAGACCGCGCTTGCGCCATAACGCTCGGCCTCCGCCAGCGCCCAGATCGGCTGGATGTCATGCGGCCGGCCGGTCAGTTCCATCACCCGGAAGATCCGCCAGCCGCAGGCCTCCGGAATGGCGAAAATGGCAACACCGGGAGCCCGTGCCCAAGGCGCATCCGCGGCTGCCCGCTGGAATGACCATGCCTTGCCCGATTGACCGCGAAAGCTGACTGCGCTACCCATGTTCTTGCTCCGTTCCTTGTGGAATGTTCCTACTATGTTCCATTTTGGTTCGCAAGAAGTTTTTGGTAAACAAAGGGTTAACGCAGGACCCTGTTCAGTTACCGGACGATCGTGAACTTGCGGCTGTCGAAGACGCGCAGCACCTGTTTGAGCTCCCGCCCGCGCCGCAGCACCTGACCTCCCAAGCCATACACCGCATACTGTCCCTGACGGTTGGCCAGCGCCGGCTCCTTTTCGATTCGCCAGGTCGGGCTTTCCGCATGCCGGCGGAAGATCGCGAAGGTGGCGACGTCACGCCCAAAGCCGATCGAGTAATCGCGCGCTTCTCCGGCGATCACGAGGCGGCCATAGACATCAAGGATGGGCTGGAGTTCGCTCTTCTGGAAGGCGACCACCGGATCGGGCGCAGGCTTGCGGTAAACGTGTTCCGTCATTGATGACAGTTCCGCATAGCTTCAGGCGCGCGTCCAGTCCCAATCAGCGGCCTACCGAAAAGCGGGACCCGGTTTTCGGCGAAAGGCCGCTGCCGACATAAGAAACAACTAACTGCGAATTAATCCGTATATCCCGAAATCTCCGCAATTCGGACTTGCCGCGGACACAGCACCCCGCCATCTTTGAATTGTCGGGCAGAGGCATTTAGCAGGTGCTCCAGACCCATCAGCCCCCCCAGCCCCCTGGGGCGCTTGATCAGCTTCTGCCCGACACCTCTCACCTTCAGAAAATACGGGAGAGTCAGGCGCTTCAGCGCTTGCCGAAGCGCTCCAATACCGGCTTTACGATCCGTCCTGCGCGCTGGCCGAGGCCGGACGCATTCGCGAGCCGCCGAGAGATGAAACCATCAAGGTCTTCCGGCGCCGGGTTGTCGGCCCAATAGAGTACGATCGCCGGCAGCACGGCTGCCAGCAGGCCCCGTTTCGAATAGCGGTTATAATCCTCAGACTGGTCGCCCGCCGCGGTCCAGATCAAGTCGGCGACTTTCCAGGTCCGCTGCAGGGCCGGCCCGGCGCCCCACGGCAGGAAACCCCGGCTCGCCGCACGGCGCACCGCCTCGCGGTTCGGCTCCAGCGCTTCCAGCCAGGCGAGAACACCGCGTTTGACCTTTTCCGGTACGCGCAGGGCGCTCAGGTCCTCTGCCGCCAGAGCCTCCCGCGCGGCCGCCTCCGCCGCATCAAAGAAGGCATCGATGAGGTTCAGCACGCCCTGCGGCGCCGCGAGTGCCTGTTCACCTTCGCTCAGCCCGGCCCGCACCGCCGCCGCCCTGGCGGCCGCCTCGGTCCAGCCCTCGAAAGCAACATCCTGCAACAGCTCCGCAAGCCAGCGCTGGCGGAGGGTTTCAGAGGGTGGCACGGTCATCGTAAATTCCCCGCAGGCTAGGGCTTGGCGGAACGGCTTGGCCCGTGATATAGGCCGCACTTTCCGGGCTGTCAGGCCCATTCTGCCGTATTCTCCGGGCCCAGCGCCCGAACCGAACCTGATGGAGAAGTCCCATAGTACAGATCGTCGTCCGCGATAACAACGTTGAGCAAGCTCTGCGCGCGCTGAAGAAAAAGATGCAGCGCGAGGGCCTGTTCCGGGAAATGAAAGCTCGTCAGGCTTTCGAGAAGCCTTCCGAGAAAAAAGCCCGCCAGCGCGCCGAGGCCGTCCGCCGCGCCCGCAAACTGGCCCGCAAACGCGCCCAGCGCGAAGGCATCGTGTAAGGCGCTTCGCCGGACCGGACAAAAAACCCCGCCAAGTCGCTCTGGCGGGGTTTTTTCTTGCCTCGTGCCAGGTCAACCCGCCTTCGGCTTCATCCCCATCGCGCTCTTGATCATGCCGCCCAGCTCGCCGATGCCTGCCCCATGCACGGCCCCCGCGCGATAGACCTTGGTCGACAGCCAGACGATGATCGCCGTCGTCAGCGCCATGATGCCCATCTGGGTCAGGATTTCCCAAAGCGGCGGGTCGGACGGCATGCGCAGGATCAGCAGGAACGGTGTGAACAGCGGCACCCAGCTCGCATAGTCGATCACCGGTGAGCCCGGATCATTGAACGCGATGAAGATCGCAAACATCGGCAGCATCAGCAGGATCATCATCGGCGAGAGCAGTGTCTGCGCCTCCTGGATCGTATCGCACAGCGAGCCGAGCGCCATGAAGATCGCGCCATAAAGCACATAGCCGAGAATGAAACTGATCAGTGCCGGGATGATCAGGCCCGGATCGGTCAGCACGGCGATGAAGGGCTGGATCGTATCCATCAGGCCCGGCACCTGCGTCGCCGCATAGATCGACCCGGCGACCGAGAACATCGTCCAGGAGAACATCATCGTTGACGTCACCGCGAACACGGCGAGCAACTTGCCCGCCAGCAGTTCCGGCAACTTGACCGACGTCAGCAGCGTATCGAAAATCTTGTTGGACCGTTCCTCGATCGTGCCCATCAGCAGGTACTGGATGATCGAGAACACCATCAGCCACAGGAAATAGGACAGCGCCACCGCGACAATCGCCGGCGCCCGGTCTGCCATCGTCACTTCCGATCCGCCGGCAGCTGGCTCCGCCTCGCCGCGCACGCGGAACTCCGTAACCGGGAGCGCCGCCTCGTCGACCTTCCGGAGAAAATCTGCGCTGAGCCCCGCCTCGATCAGCGCATCGCGCCGTCCGAGATCGCGCATCGCGGTCTCGGCCGAATAGCGCAGGGTCGAGACGTTCACGTCCGTGCTCCAGTATTGGAGCGCGGAGCCATCCTCAGCCAGGATGAAGGCCGCAAACAGCGGCTTCTCGCCAAGCGGGCCGCCGACCTTCTTCTCGCCCAGAAGGTACGGGCGCAGCTCTTCGATGGTGCGGGCGGGCGCCTCGACGCGCACAAACTTGCGCTGCGACGCATCGACGATCTCTTCCCCGCCCACCGGCACATTCATCTGCTCCGCGACCGCCGCCGCTTCTTCGGCGGCGCGTTCTTCGGCGCGGCTGAACTCGGCATCAATCGCTTCCGCAATCGCATTCGCCGGTTCGATCACGGCGTAATAGCGCACCGGCGAAGTGGTGGCCGCGAACATGCCGAAGGCGACGCCAATGAGCAGAAACAGGGGCACGGCGGCAAGGCTCAGCCAGAACCCCCAGGCCTTCACATAGCCGAGGAAATCGCGCCGGAAGATCAGGTAGATGTTGCGCATCAGGCCGCCTCCACCGCTTCCGCCGGCGTGGGCACATCAAGGGTTGCTGCCTCCGCTTCGCCGACCAGTGACACGAACACATCGCGCAGCCGCGCCTCTTCCGGCTGGAACCCGACAATCGGCGCGCCCGTCTCGAGCGCCGCCCGCAAGGCATCCTGCGCGCCGCGCCCTTTGGGCAGCATCACCCGCCAGGAATCCCCCGGCCCCTTGTCCGCCGCGCGGTGCGCCTCGAAACCCTTGGGGGCGAGCGCGGCCGCGAGGTCAAAACCATGCTCGACCGCCATCCGCGCCCCCTGCCCGAGCGTTGCGTAGGCCGCATCGAGCGTCCCGTCGAACACCTTGCGTCCGCGCGCCAGCATCACGATCCGGTCGCAGAGACGCTCGGCGTGTTCCATCACATGGGTCGAGAAGAGGATCGTCGCGCCGCGCTTGTGCTCGGCGCGGATCAGGTCCTCCAGCGTCTGCTGGTTCATCGGATCGAGGCCGGAGAACGGCTCGTCCAGGATCAGGAAGTCCGGCCGGTGCGCCAGCGTCGACAGGATCTGCACTTTTTGCGCCATGCCTTTGGACAGTTTTGAAATCCGCGAGGCCTTGAACTTCCCAAGCCCGGTTGTCTCCAGAAGCTCATTCGCGCGCATCCGCGCCGCGTCCGCACTCATGCCCTTCAGTCGCGCGAAATAGGTGATCGTGTCGCGCGCGGTCATTTTCTTGTAGAGGCCGCGCTCTTCCGGCAAGAAGCCGACCCGGCGCAGGCTGGAAATGTCAGGCTTGGCGCCGAACAGCGCCACTTCGCCCTCATCCGGCGCCATCACGCCGAGCGCCATCCGGAGGCTGGTCGATTTGCCCGCGCCGTTTGGCCCCAGAAATCCGATGATCTGTCCTTCGGGGACCTCAAACGAGAGTTTGCTGACCGCCGTGAAGCCGCCGAATCTCTTTGTCGCTCCGGACATGACGAGCGGGGCTTCGCCCATGGGCGGTCTCCTTCAGCAGCTGATACCCAGACTTTAGCGTAATTCGATAAAGTTCAAGGGGTATGAAGCCGGAAGGCTTAGAGCTGCGTTAAACGCAGCCGGCAGTTTGTCAGAGAACGGCGCCGAAGAGCCAGATCATCGCCTGCACGATCAGCGCGAGGACGATCAGCACGACCACGGTCGCCATCCAGCGGCCGCCGAGGTTCATGAACACGCCGGCGCCGAAACCCACGATCGCCATCAGGCCAAGCGAAACAGCCCAGTTCATGCCGACAGCCAGAGCCAGGGTCGCATGACCCACCATCAGAATGATGATCAGGCCGCCCCAGACGCTACCCGTCAGGAAGCCGTCCCAGGTCGCCTTCTGGTCCTGGATGTCCATCTCGCCGCGGTGATACTCGTGGGTGGCCATGTCTGCCTCTCGCATCTCTGGATTCGTTGCTCGGCCTTCTAACTGGGCCCGCCCCGCCCATCAAGCGCGGCAAAGCGACCCTGCAAGCCGTCAGTTGACCGGCGGGCGCGCCTTGCGTTTCGGCGGTTTCGGGGCAAACGGCGCGGGCAGCGGCAAGGCGGGCACGCCCTCCTCCTTCAGTGCCTCGCGCTCTTCCGGCGTGGTCTCGCCCCAGATCGGCCGGTCATCGGTCTCGCCATAGTACATGGCGCGGGCCTCTTCGGCGAAATCGCTGCCTACATAGTCGAAATTCTCGGCCACATGTTCGCGGGCCTTTTCGGCGAAAGCCGCCAGCAGCTTTTCCGGATCGGGCGCCGGGTCCTTGCCCTTGGTGGTCTTCACCGCCGGCGCCATGATCTGCTTGGCCACCGCCCGGCTATCGCAGTCAGGGCAGGCCACAAGCTTGCGCTTCGCCTGCGTGTCGTAAGCACCCGACGAGGCAAACCAGGCCTCGAATTCGTGTTCGCAATCGTTGCAGATGAGTGCGTAACGGATCATCGCGTCCCCGCGTCCTCAGGCTGCCAGCATCGGGTCAAGCTTGCCCGCCCGGTCGAGCGCCATCATGTCGTCGCAGCCGCCGATATGGGTGTCACCCACGAAGATCTGGGGGAACGTCTTCCCGCCACCCGAGCGCTGGATCATCTCTTCCTTCAGCGCGGCATTCATGCCGGCATCAATCTCTTGGAAGTCAGCCTTCTTGTCCTTCAGCAGCGCCACTGCGCGTGTGCAATAGGGGCAGAACTGGCGTGTATAGATCGTGACCTTGGCCATCCGGCATTCCTCTCAGCTGCGGGCAAAGCCATTCTGCCTGCACGGATTAATTATATGGTTACGTCCGTTTCCCGGACAACGCGGGCCAGCACCAGCACGTCAACGTGCCGCGCCCCTGCCCGTTTCAGGGCACGCGCGCAGGCGGACAGCGTGGCGCCGGTCGTCAGCACATCGTCCACCAGCAACACCCGCTTGCCCTCCACGGCTGCCATACGGCTGGCGCGCACCTTGAACGCGCCCGACACATTCCGCCGCCGCGCCCGGCCCGCGAGCCCGGCCTGGCTAGGCGTCCGGCGCGTGCGCACCAGAGCGTCGACCGCCACCCGCCGCCCGGTCTCTGCGCCGATGGCCTGCGCCAGCCAGCCGGACTGGTTGAATCCGCGCATTACCAACCGCGTATAGTGGAGCGGTACCGGCACCAGCACATCCGCCTCATCGATCAGCGCGCCGCCCGCCTGCCGCATCCATCCGCACAGCGTCTCGAGCCCGTCTCGGCGGCCCGCGCGCTTGAGATCCAGCACCGGTCTGCGGGAAACTTCGTCATAGATCAGAGCTGCCCGCGCCCGGTCCCACTGCGGCGGCCGCGCGATACACACCGTGCACCACGTCTCGTCGCCTGTCCGGTAGTCCAGCGGCACGCCGCACCGGTCACACAGGGGATCGGAAATGAACCTCAGCCGGGCAAAGTCCTCCGGCGACAGAGGACCGCTGCCCATGCCCCGCGCGCCGCTGATCAGCGAGCGCGGCGGCCAGAAGAAATCACCCACCGAGCGGAGAATCGCCTTGGCCCGCGCGTTGCCAGTCGGCATATGCCTAGCCATGGCCACCCCCCTTGCCGCCCCGCCGAAGATATTCGACCGCGCCCGCTATGCCGCGCGCCGCAACCGGGCCGCGCCAACCTTTGCAAATTACGATTACCTCCGCCAGCGGGTCGCCGGCGATCTTGAAAGCCGCCTCGCCGATACACCGCGCCAGTTCGAAGCGGGCCTTGAGCTTGGCGCCGCCGGCGGCGCGCTGTCGCGCAAACTGATGGCCAGCGGCAAGGTCGCCCGCATGGTGGCCGCCGATATTGCCCCGGCCTTTACCGGATTGGCTCAGGCCGCAGGTCTTGCCGCCGAGACGGTCGACGAAGAACACCTGCCCTTCGCCGAGGCGAGCTTTGATCTCGTCCTCGCGCCGCTGACGCTGCACTGGGTCAACGATCTTCCCGGCGCGCTGATCCAGATCCAGCGCATCCTGAAACCGGACGGGCTCTTCCTCGGCGCCTTGTTCGCTGCCGGTACGCTGTCTGAATTGCGCGACGTGCTCACCGAAGCCGAAACCGAACTGACCGGCGGCCTCGCCCCGCGCTTCTCGCCGCTGCCCGGCCTGCGCGACATGGCCGGCCTGATGCAGCGCGCGGGCTTCGCGCTGCCGGTAGCCGATCGCGATACGGTCGAGGTGACCTATGGCCACCCGGTCGTGCTGCTGTCTGACCTCAAGGGCATGGGCGAGCGCACCTGCTTCGTACCCGGAACATCGCGGCCGCTTTCATCGCGTATCCTTGCGCGCGCCACACAGCTCTACACGGAACGCTTTCCAGCGCCGCGCGGCCGGGTGAAGGCAAGTTTCGAGATTGTGCATGTATCAGGCTGGGCGCCGGGGCCCGGCCAGCCTCAACCCCTGAAGCCCGGAAGCGGGAAGGTCAGTCTCGCCGACGCCGTGAAGCGCGCCCAGGACAAGCCGGAACAGTAAGGCGATCCGTACCCGGATCAGACGACGATCTTCGACTCGATAAGTTCGTAGTTCTGGTCATTGGCCGTGCCGACCTGCGTCAGCCCGGCCAGCAGGGCGACCACGATCAATCCCGCGATCAGGCCATACTCGACAGCCGTCGCGCCCGCCTCGTCGGCGAACAACTCTTTCAGGGACCGGCAGCTCAGGCGCATTGTCTATCTGTCACTCTTCAGGGCGAGCCAGTCGAACAGAGGGATGTCTGCCGGTGGCGCAGGGTAGTCTCGCAGCCTTGTCTTCTCTACCCACGCAGTGGCCTGGCCCTCGCGCGGACGGATAGGACCCGACCAGCTTCGACACCCGTATAATGGCATCAACAGATGAAATGCAGGGTAAGTGAAGCTCGCGAAAGTCAGGGGTTCGAGTGAGGTTTCGTTAACGGTGATCGACAGCTCTTCAGCGAGTTCGCGCACCAGCGCCGCCTCCGGCGTCTCGCCCGGCTCAAGCTTTCCGCCTGGAAACTCCCACAGCCCCGCAAGCTGCTTTCCCTCCGGCCGCTGCGCCAGCAGGATGCGCCCTTCCGCGTCGAACAAGGCCGCCGCGACGACCAGCAGGACCGGCTTCGTCATGTCCGGTAGGCGCCGTTGATATCGACATAGCCGTGCGTCAGGTCGCAGGTCCACACCTGCGCTTGTGCATCGCCCACCCCCAGATCCACCCGGATCGCGAATTCAGATTTCGCGAACACGGCGCTCGCCGCCGCCTCGTCATAATCCGGCGCCCGCGCCCCGTCCTTCGCCACCTGCACGGCGTCAAACCAGATCGCCAGCCTGTCGATATCGACCGGCTGATAGGACTTCCCGACGGCCATCACGATCCGGCCCCAATTTGCATCCCCGGCCGCCATCGCCGTCTTGATCAGCGGCGAATTGGCAATCGAGACCGCAACCGCCTTGGCGGATGCTTCAGAGACAGCACCCTCGACGGTGATGGCCGCAATCTTGCTCGCCCCTTCTCCATCCTTGACCACCTGCATCGCAAGGTCGTGGCAGACGGCGTGCAGCGCACGGAAGAATTCACCGAAACGCCGATCGCCCTTGTCCTCAATCTGCGGCATGCCGCTCGCGCCCGTTGCAAATACCATCAGCGTGTCGGACGTCGACGTGTCGCCATCGACTGTCACCGCGTTGAAGGTGAGGTCAGCCGCCTCGCGCAGGGCCGACTGCAGCAAAGCCGGCGCGACCGCCGCATCGGTGAAAACGTAAGACAGCATGGTCGCCATGTTCGGCGCAATCATGCCCGAGCCCTTGGCGATGCCGGCGAAGCGCGCCTCCACGCCGCCAATGCGGAACGTGCCGCCAGCCCCCTTCGGATAGGTGTCGGTTGTCATGAAGGCCCGCGCTGCCTTCTCCCAGTCAGGCGAACCGAGCCTGGCGGCCAGGTCGGGCACAAAGGCGCCGACATAATTCGGGTCAGACAGCGGCTCGCCGATCACGCCCGTCGCTGCCAGGAAGCACGCTTCTCGCCCCACGCTGAGTGTTTCGGTCAGCGCCTTCAGCGTCGCGTCATTCTTGAGCACGCCCTTCGGTCCGGTAAAGGCGTTCGAGTTACCCGAATTGGCAACCAACGCCCTCGCCTTGCCGGCGCCCTTCTCCAGCGCTTCGCGGCACCAGCGCACATCCGCCGATGCTGTCAGCGAGCGCGTGAACACGCCGCCGCAGGTCGTGCCTTCATCGAACACGAACAGGAATACGTCATCGCGGGTGACACCCCGGCGCGCATAGAAGCCGCGGCTTCCGGTCGCGGCGCGCAGGCCGCGCACCTCCGGCAGGTCCGGAAAGGCTGCGGGCGCGAATGGCGATGGGGTCAGGTTCAAAGATCATCTCCGGGGGATTGCGCCGCCGGTGCACCCGGTTCGGTCTGGGGAACATATATTTCGCCGGAGCCCTGCTCGATCTGGGCCTCGGTGCGCAAGCGCCGCAGGATGCGGCTGACTTCGTTGAGCGTCAGGAAGGTCGCGATCTCCGGCCGCATTTCCTCGCGCGTCTTCGGCGGCTCGGTCCGGCGATCCTTGACCTTCAAGATGTGCCAGCCCTGCGCCGTCTGGAAAGGCGGCGAAACCTCACCCACCGGCGTATTGGCGATGACCACCGGGAACGGCTCGGACAAGTCGTTCGGCGCGACATAACCGAGATCGCCATTCTCCATCCGCGTCCGCGTGTCCTTGGAATGGTTGAAGACAAGGCTCTCGAACGCCGTCCCGCCTTCAATCTGCCGGAACAGGTCGCTCGCCTCCTCCTCGGTATCGACGAGGATATGCGCCACCGAGACCCGGTCATTGGCCTGCTGCAGGCGCACCTGCTCGGAATACATCCGGTCGATCGCCTCTTCGGTCACCTGTTCGGCGACCAGGCTTTCGACCAGCAGGTTGCCGAGAATGCGCTCGCGCGCCATTTCGAGGCGCCGCTGCCCGGCCGGGTCCCGGTCCAGGGCCCGGCGCTTCGCTTCCTGCGCCATCAGCTTCTGGTCGATCAGCTGGTCGAGCACCACGCGGTAGGCATCGTCATCCTCGCTGAACTCCTGCCCGGCATTGATCAGCCCCCGGGCCACTGCCTCCAGCTCGACATCGCCCTCGAAAACCGGCTCCCCGTTGACAATCGCCGCAACGGTCTGGTCGGCCACCGGTATGTCTTCGACCGCCGATTCGGTCCGGTTGCAGCCCATCAGCAGCCCCGCCAGCACCAATCCCGCCAAATGCGCACGAGAAATCAAAGGCATGGCAGACCCCTTCGGACTGAGGGCGCCGCATTGACACCCTTTGGCGGCGTTCTTAAGTCTGCCCCGCGTGCTGGTCGAGTGGTTTCAGCCAGGCAAAGCGCGGTGGGATAGCGGCTTAAAATCCTGTAAGCTCCGGTTCAGGATCGCCCGCGTATATCCTCACTAACTGGTTGGTGCTGCCTCATATGCTTACTGTTGCCCGCAAGATTTTCGGAACCGCGAACGACCGGAAACTCAAGCCTCTCCGCGCCCGGGTAAACCGGATCAACGCGCTTGAGCCGATCATGGAAGCCCTCTCCGACCAGTCCCTGAAGGGCAAGACCCAGGAATTCCGCAAACGCCTCGCCGACGGCGCCACCCTCGACAGCCTGCTCGAAGAAGCCTTCGCGGTGGTCCGCGAAGCTGCCAAGCGCGCCAACAACATGCGCCACTTCGACGTCCAGCTGATGGGCGGCATGGTGCTGCACTCCGGCGCCATTGCCGAGATGCGCACCGGCGAAGGCAAAACCCTCGTCGCGACGCTCGCCGCCTATCTCAATGCCCTTGAAGGCAAGGGCGTGCACGTCATCACGGTGAACGACTATCTCGCCCGGCGCGACTCCGAATGGATGGGCCGCATCTATGGCGCCCTCGGCATGACCACCGGCGTTGTCGTCCACGGCATCACCGACGAGGAACGCAAGGCCGCCTACGCCGCCGACATCACCTATGGCACGAACAACGAGTTCGGCTTCGACTACCTTCGCGACAACATGAAGTACGCGCTCGAGCAGATGGCCCAGCGCGGCCATCATTTCGCGATCGTCGACGAGGTCGACTCGATCCTGATCGACGAAGCCCGCACGCCGCTGATCATCTCCGGCCCGACCGACGACCGCTCGGACCTGTATATCAAGATCGACAGCCTGATCCCCCGCCTCGAAGCCGGCGATTTCGATCTCGACGAGAAGCAGCGCTCCGTTGTCTTCTCCGAAACCGGTACCGAGAAAATGGAAGCCTGGCTCGCCGAACTCGGCGTCCTCGAAGGCTCGCTCTGGGAACCGGGCAATATCTCGCTCGTCCACCACTCGAACCAGGCCCTGCGCGCCCACAAGCTCTACAGCCGGGACAAGGACTATATCGTCAAGGACGGTCAGGTGATGCTGATCGACGAGTTCAACGGCCGCATGATGGAAGGCCGCCGCCTGTCCGAGGGCCTGCACCAGGCCATCGAGGCGAAAGAGCGCGTCGACATCAAGCCCGAGAACGTAACCCTAGCCTCGATCACCTTCCAGAATTATTTCCGCCTCTACAAGAAGCTCGCCGGCATGACCGGCACGGCGCTCACCGAGGCCGACGAGTTTGCCGACATCTACAAGCTCTCGGTCGTTGATCTGCCCACGAACAAACCTGTGCTGCGTCAGGACGTCGATGACGTAGTCTACCGCACGGCCAAGGCGAAGTATGCCGAGATCGTGAAGGAAGTGAAGGAAGCCCACGCCAAGGGCCAGCCGATCCTCCTCGGCACCGCTTCAATCGAGAAATCCGAACTCCTCTCCAACCTGCTCACCTCGCAGCGCATCCCGCACAAGGTGCTGAACGCGCGCTATCACGAGCAGGAAGCCTTTATCGTCGCCAATGCCGGCGTGCCCGGCGCCGTCACGGTCGCCACCAACATGGCCGGTCGCGGAACCGACATCCAGCTCGGCGGCAACCCCGAAATGCGCCTCGCTCAGGAGCGCGCCGAAAAGGAGAAAGCACTCGGCCGCGCCCTGTCCGAAGGCGAAGTCTCGCTTCTGGCCGCCCAGATCCGCGCCGATATCGAGGTCAAGAAGAAGCAGGCCCTCGATGCCGGCGGTCTCTATGTTCTGGGTACGGAGCGCCACGAATCCCGCCGGATCGACAACCAGCTGCGTGGCCGTACAGGCCGTCAGGGTGACCCCGGCAAATCGAAATTCTACATCTCGATCGAAGACGACCTCATGCGCATCTTTGCGGCGGATCGCATGGACGCCGTGATGCGCCGCCTCGGCATCAAGGAAGATGAGGGCATCACCCATCCCTGGATGAACAAGGCGATGGAAACCTCGCAGAAAAAGATCGAGGAGCGCAACTTCGAGATCCGCAAGAACGTCCTCAAGTATGACGACGTGATCAACGACCAGCGCAAGGCCATCTTCGAGCAGCGCATGGAGTTCCTGCGTGCGGATGACGTCTCCGATGTCGTCGCCGACATGCGCGATACGGTGATCGATGCCCTGGTCGCACGCACGATGCCGGAGAAGGCGTATGCGGAGCAATGGGACCTTGATGGTCTCGCCGAAAGCCTGCGCGGCGATCTCGGCGTGGACCTGCCCGTAAAGGACTGGGCCGCCGAGGAAGGCGTTGCCAACGAGGAAATCGCGCAGCGCATCCGCGAAGTCGTCGAGGGACACTACGCCAACCTCACCAAACAGGTCGGCGAGCAGCAGATGCGCCGGATCGAAAAGCAGCTCCTCTTGCAAGTGCTGGACATGCGCTGGCGTGAACACCTGCAGCAGATCGACCAGCTGCGCTCGGTCATCCACCTGCGCTCCTATGGCCAGCGCGATCCGCTGAACGAATTCAAGCGCGAAGCCTTCAATCTGTTCGACACGCTTCTCTCCGAGCTGCGCTCCACGGTGACGCGCTCGCTGCTGCTGATCCGTGTGCAGACGGGCCCGGTGCCGGAAGCGCCGCGCCGCCCTGCCCCCGTCCCGCCTGTGCCGCCCCCGGTCACGCACGAGACCAAGCTCGACCCGGATTCCGGCATCAACGAGATGGACCCGGGCGAAGCGCCGGTCTCGCTGCCGCAAGCCGAAGATGACTGGTCCAACACGCCGCGCAATTCCGCCTGCCCCTGCGGCTCCGGCAAGAAATACAAGCACTGCCACGGCGCCATCGAAACCCAGAAGGCCTGAACTCACGGACTACCCAGATCAAAAGCCAGCTGCCCGCGCAGCTGGCTTTTTTGTGTCTAAACGGATCATCCCGCACCGGGCACTGCCCATCCGCAGGCCCCGAATGACGCGCAAAACCGGAAGGCGAGCCCTGCCCGGACGCCGCTGTCTTCAGAACACCCGCGGGCGCTCGTTGCGCTCGACGTGCAGGCCGCATTCGGTCTTGGCCTGGCCTGCCCAGCGGCCGGCGCGCGGATTGTCCGGATCGTCCGCAGGCTGAGTGCACGGCCAGCACCCGATCGAAGGATAGCCCTGGGCAACCAGCGGATGGCGCGGCAGGTTGCGCTGTTCCATGAACAGGTCGACATCGTCCTGGTTCCAGCCCGCCAGCGGGTTCACCTTGTAGCGGCCCGCCGCATACTCGAACACCGGCAGGCTCATCCGGGCACCGCCATGGAAGCGTTTGCGCCCCGTGATCCAGGCCGAGAAACCATTCAGCGCCGGCTCCAGCGGGCGCACCTTGCGCAGGTCGCAGCAGGCATCCGGATTGGAATTCCAGAGCATCGATTTCGGATCTTCGAGGCGCCGCTCGCCCTCGTTCGGCACCAGCGTGCGCACACCGGTCAGACCGAGCGTCTCGATCAGCTTGTCGCGGTAGTCGAGCGTCTGCGGGAAATGCATGCCCGTGTCGATGAACTGGATCGGCAGCGAGGGATCGACCTCGGCGATCAGCGCCAGCATCACCGCGCTCTCTGCCCCGAAGCTTGAAACATAGGTGAGGTCGCCCGCCCATTCGCGCACGATGGCCGCGCGCAGGATGGTCTGGGCCGAGGCCTGGCGCAGCTCGCCATTGAGGCGTGCCAGCCGTACGGACGGATCCGTGGCCGGGCTTTCAATCAGGCTTTCGAAGGGCATGCGCCTCAGGCTCCGGTTCTCTTTCGGAAGGCGGCTCCCGGGCCGTCGGCTGCAGGCTGGTAGGCCTCAGTGAACTCGGCAAGCGCTTCCAGCACCTCAGATACGGTGGCGCGGCGGGTTTCGTAAGCGTCGAAGCCTGAACGGTGCATGTAGAATATCTGATCGCGCAGCACATGCCCGACCGCCCGCAGCTCCCCGGAATAGCCGAAACGGCGGCGAAGCAACTGGGCGAGGCTGAAGCCGCGCCCATCGGTATAGCGGGGGAAATCGACCTCGATCAGGCGCAATTCCGCAAGGTAAGGCTGCAGCGCAGCCGGGTCATCCGTTGGCCCGAGGCGCACGCCGTCCGGCAACGGGCCGTTCTCCTGCCCCTGCTTTAGCGCGAGGAAACGCGCCAGCGAAACAGAGACCTGCCCCGCCTCCGGCAGAACCTCGCCGTCCGGCACGAAGCTCCAGTCATTGGCGATCTCGGCGCCTCCCTTAACCAGCGGCATAGAGCGCCTCCTGGAAACGCGCGTGGCCAAGGCGTTCGAGCGTGTCGATGAATTTCTCGGCAGGTGAAGTGCGCTCAGCCCGGTAAAACTCCACAACACGGTGGATCGCTCCGGGCACGTCTTCGGCTCTCAGGCCCGGGCCGACGATTTCGCCGAGCGCCGCTTTCTCGTCCGCGCGCCCGCCGAGCAGGATCTGGTAGAACTCTTCGCCCTTCCGGTCGACGCCGAGAATGCCGATATGGCCAACATGGTGGTGGCCGCAGGCATTGATGCAGCCAGACACATTGATGTGCAGCTTGCCGATGTCTTCCTCATAGGCGGGGTCTGCGAACAGCTTCTGCACTTCGAGCGCCACCGGGATGGAGCGGGCATTGGCGAGATTACAGAAATCAAGCCCCGGGCAGACGATCATGTCGGTGATCCGGCTCTCGTTCGCCGCGCCAAGGCCGGCCGCGTCCAGAGCCGCATAGACGGCCGGCAGATCATCCAGCGCAACATGCGGCAGGATCAGGTTCTGCGCATGGCTGACGCGAATATCTCCGTACCCGTACCTTTCGGCAAGGTCTGCCACCGTTTCCATCTGCTTGTCGGTTGCGTCGCCCGGCGCCACGCCAATTGGCTTCAGGCTGACGGTCACCGAAGCATAGCCCGGTGCCTTATGCGGATGCAGGTTCGTCCGCGTCCAGCGCGCGAAAGCGGGGTCCGCAGTCTTCGCCGCTTCCAGCAGCTTCGAGACGGCAGGCTTCGCGGGCAGCCTAGGCGGCGCGAAATAGGCATGGATGCGGTCAATCTCCGCCTTCGGAAGATTGATCTTTTCGGCGTCCCGCTGCGCCGCAAATTCTTCCTCGACCTGGCGGATGTATTCGGCCTCGCCGAGTTCAGAGACGAGGATTTTGATGCGCGCCTTGTACTTGTTGTCCCGCCGGCCGTAGCGGTTGTACACGCGCATGATCGCCTCGAGATAGTCGAGGATCTGCGCTTCCGGCACGAACGGGTTGACCAGCGCGGCGATATGCGGCGTGCGCCCCTGCCCGCCGCCGACATGCACTTCAAAACCGATTTCGCCACCGCGCCGGCGGATATGCAGGCCAACATCGTGCACGCGGATGGCTGCGCGGTCATGCTCGGCCGCCGTCACCGCGATCTTGAACTTGCGTGGCAGGAAAGCGAATTCCGGATGGAACGTGCTCCACTGCCGGATGATCTCGCACCAGGCGCGCGGATCGACGACTTCATCCAGCGCCGCCCCCGCGAAATGATCCGTGGTTGTGTTGCGGATACAATTGCCGGATGTCTGGATGGCATGCATCTCGACCTCGGCGAGCTTTGCCAGCACGTCCGGAATATCCTTCAGCGCAACCCAGTTGAACTGGATGTTCTGGCGCGTCGTGAAATGCCCGAAGCCGCGGTCATAGTCGCGCGCAATCTCCGCGAGGCGGCGCAGCTGGCGGGGGCTCAGCTGGCCATAGGGGATTGCGATGCGCAGCATGTAGGCATGCAGCTGCAGGTACACGCCGTTCTGCAGGCGTAGCGGCTTGAACTCGTCTTCGGTCAGCGCGCCGGACAGGCGCCGCGCGACCTGGCCGCGGAACTGCGCCACCCGCTCCGCAACAAGGCGGGCATCGAACTGGTCATAACGATACATCAGGCAGGCTCCCGGGCATGTGCAATTCCGAGCGCGGTCTCGGTGCGGCGCACCCATTTGTCCACGGACGGATAAAGCGACAATTCGAAGCCGCCCTCATGCGCCACGCGCGTATAGGCGACAAGGGAAATGTCGGCGACGGACAGCGCCTTGCCGACAATCCAGTCCCGCCCTGTGAGATGCCGGTCCATCAGGCCGAGCACGGCATTGCCGCGCACGATCAGCGCGGGGTCGATATCAACATCCGACTTGCCGAGATAATGCTTGTGGAAGCGGCGCACCGCGATGGCGGTCTCGTGCGAATACTGCTCCCAGAACAGCCAGCTCATCACCTGCGCGCGCTCGAACGCATCCTCGGGAATGAGGCGCGAGCCTTCGGCGAGGTAGAGCATGATGGCGTTGGACTGGGCGAGCACCCGCCCGTCCGGCCAGCGCGCCACGGGCACTTGCCCTGCCGGGTTCAGCGCAAGGAAGTCTGCTGTGCGGGTTTCGCCCTTGACGACGTCGATCGTCACCCAGTTATAGGCGATGCCCAGAAGGTCAGCCGTGAATTTCGGTTTCAGGCAATTTCCGGAGACAGGGTCTCCGTACAGCGTGAAGCCTGCAATCGGTGCCGTTGCCATCACGCGCGCTCGAATTCCTGCGCCGCGAAACTGCGGGCCGCTTCCGCCCGCATCGTTTCGCGCAGCGTCTCACGGCCGGTGATCTCGCCGGTTGGGGTCACTTCCATGAAATAGGGGTCCGTGACGATGGCTTCCTGCTTGAGCGCCGCCGCGAGGCGCGCCTCCGCTTCGTCGCCGGTGAACACGCCGAGGCCGGCCGCATCGTCCGTCCACGTCCCATCCGCTTTCAGCCAGACGGACTGGCCGGTCTCAGTGCTCCAGCCGGTCACGGCTTTCGGTGTCTCGGGTTTCAGTTTCGGGCGAACGGATGTCATTAGGGACTACTCCTCAAAGGCCAGCGCAGCCGCGCGCGCGGGGCCGGCAAATTCAGGTGGCAGGAATTGGCTGATCTGCAGTCCGCTCAGCGGTAGCGCGGCAACCTCGCCGATGATCAGCAGGGCCGGACCGGTGATGCCCTCTTCCTCGATCAGGAAAGGCAGCTCGGACAGCTCGCCAAACACGCGCACTTCTTCCGGCCGCGTACCGTTCTCGATCACGGCAATCGGCGTGCGCCCGTCCCGTCCTGCGGCGATCAGGCGTTCGGCGATGACCGGCGCCGTATCAACGCCCATGAAAACGACGACCGTCTGTGCCGGCCGCGCCAGCGCTTTCCAGTCAAGGTCCGGCACGCCGCCCGCCTTGGCATGGCCGGTCACGAAGGTCAGTGTCTGGGCATGGTCGCGGTGCGTCAGCGGAATGCCGGCTGAGGCGGCACATCCAAGGGCGGAAGAAATGCCGGGCACAATATGCACGGCCACGCCTTCCGCGCGGACCGCTTCCAGCTCCTCGCCGCCGCGCCCGAAAATGAACGGGTCGCCGCCCTTCAGGCGCACGACGCGAAGGCCTTCCCGCGCCGAGGCGACGAGGCGCGTGTGAATCTCCGTCTGCGGAACAGAATGGTCGCCCTTCGACTTGCCGACCGGCACGCGCGTGGCATCGCGGCGGATCAGGCCAAGAATCTCCGGGCTGACGAGGCGGTCATAGTAGACAACATCGGCCTCCTGCAGCACGCGCAGGGCTTTCAGCGTCAGCAGTTCTGGATCGCCTGGCCCTGCCCCGACAATGTGCACCACGCCGGGCAGACGGCCCGCCGCCAGCGCCGCCGATTTCAGCAGCGCTTCGGCTTTATCCAGATCGCCGGCATAGGCCGCCTCGGCGGCCGGCCCCGTCAGCGCCCGTTCCCAGAACCGGCGGCGCGCCGTCTTGTCAGGCACAGCGTCAGCAACGAACGGGCGAAGGCGGCGTGCCAGCGCCGCCAGTTCCCCTATCCGGTTCGGCAGCAAGGCTTCAAGTTTCGCCCGCACGGCTTTCGCCAGCACCGGCGCCGCGCCGCCCGACCCGATGGCCGCAACGATCTCGTCACGGTCGAGAATTGACGGAACGGTAAAGTCACAATCTTCCGGATGGTCGACCACGTTCACCGGGATATTGCGCGCGCGCACCTCGGCCAGCGCCTCTGCGCGCCGGGCGTCATCCGCCTCCGCGATGATGGCGAGCCGCGCGCCCTCAAGTGCAACACTGCGCAACGCCGTGTCCACGACGGCGACACGGCCGGCAAACTCGGCGTCCAGCGCCGCATCTCCAAACGCACCCACAAGCACCAGATCGGCAGGGGAAGAGGTGAGCAGGCGCAGCTTGCGCGCAGCCTCTTCGCCCCCGCCCAACACGACGATGCGGGCGCCCTCCAGATTGAAAAAGGCCGGAAACTGGCGCATGGCCGCAACTTTCTTGTTTAGCTGGACTGGAGGAAGAGATGCACAAAACCTCCTTGACGCCCAGCCAGCAACGGGCAACCCCTAAGTCTATCTTTTAGAGAAACTATCTATGTCCGAGCCAACCGACCGCCTGCCACCCCTCAACGCCCTGCGCGCCTTCGAAGCGGCCGCCCGCCGGCTCTCCTTCACTCAGGCCGCCGAGGAGCTGAACGTCACACCAGGCGCGATTTCCCAGCAGATCCGGCAGCTCGAAGACTTCGCCGGCACCCCGCTTTTCAAGCGAACGGGCCGTTCCGTGCTGCTGACAGATGCCGCGCAGGCGAGCCTGCCCCTTGTCCGCGAGGCGTTCGAGCGGATTGCCGAAGCGGGGCGGATCATGCAAGCCCCTGCCCGCAAGGGCCGGGTGATGATTACCAGCGCGCCCTCCTTCGCCGCCAAATGGCTCGCCCCGCGGCTCGAGAAGTTCCACCGCACGCATGAGGGGATCGAGGCCTGGATTTCCGCCGACATGGCGCTGACCGACTTCAACACCGCTGATGCCGACCTCGCGATCCGCTATGGCAGGGGCAATTATGAAGGTCTGAAATCCGAAAAACTGCTAGACGAGACGGTCTTGCCGGTCTGCTCACCGCGCCTGCTGGAAGGCCCCGATCCGATCCGCAGGCCTGAAGACCTGAAGAACCACACGCTGCTGCATGACGAGAGCTCCGAGAACGACCCCTCCTGCCCGGATTGGGCCAGCTGGCTGAAGGCACACGGCGTTTCCGGCGTCGACGGGACGCGAGGCCCACGCTTCAATCAGGGCATCCTTGTCATCGAGTCGGCTGCCGCAGGCCGCGGCGTCGCGCTCGCCAAGCAGGCCATCGCCGCCAATGACATCGCCGCCGGGCGGCTGGTGGCGCCGTTCGCGAACGGATCTATCCCGATTGATTTCGGCTACTGGCTGGTCTGGCCGAAGGGCCGTCACCTGACACCGGATGTCCGCGCCTTCATCAAGTGGATCAAGGACGAAGCCGCCGGCAGCGAAGTGATCGGCGTCTAGTCTTCAGTTTCTTCGATACAGCGCAGCAGGCTGCCATTCGGGTCCACGAGCGCAAACATCCTAAGGCCGAAGGGCTCGAGCTTTGGCGCGGTCAGACGCGGGATACCGGAGACCGGCAAAGCCGCCCGCCACCAATCCCGGTAAAGATCGTCCAGCGCGGCCACACGAACGCAGGCGCTGAATGCTGACTGGGATGGGTCAAGATCCGGGTACGGAAAGAATTCGATCTCGAGCGCACCGCGCGACATGATCATCCATCCAGCGTCCCGGAATTCGGTCTCGAAACCGAGCCTGGCATAGAATCGCTCAGTAGCCGAAAAATCGATTGCGGGCAGGTTGGCGGTAATCCGGTCAGGCAACTGAGCGGGCATCAACAAACTACAGCGCCGCGTCGACCAGCAGGAAAGCCGCCAGGCGTGCACTTGCGTTGCGGCTTGTGCTCTGGGTCTGCTCCAGCGCAGCCAGCGCATCAGCCTGCTCCAGCGCCGCGAACTGGCGCGCCATCGCGCCGAGCTTCGGATCGCCGCGCAGCCTATGAGAGACGCGCTCGACTTCCTTGCCCGCCTGCTCGCGGATCGCTTCGCGGCGTACGGCGTCGCCCTTGTGGGCCGCCGAGGCAATCCGCTTTTTCGACCGTGGACGGAACACTTCGCCCAGCGGAATTCCGGAGGTCTGCAGCCGGTTGACGATGTTCTCGGCAATCTGCTCGCGGTCATCGTGCGGCTGGCCCGATTCCTCGCGGGAGATGTCCGAGATGATGTCACGCAGTGCCGATCCGTTCGACGCAGCGCCGCCCGGATGATCGGTTGCGCGGCGCCGCGGCACTTCCGGTACCGGCGAGACCGGATCGTCCGACCGGCGGCGCAGCATCAGCGGTTCGCCCGCGCTCGGCGCAACATCGCGGCCAAGCACAAGCGGCGGCTCGGACGGCGGTGTCACGGCGCTTGCCGCGATCACCGCATCGGCGCTCGCTTCAAACAGGTCATCATCCATGGACGCACGGCCCGAGGCCGTCATCCGGCCATTGCCATTTGCATAGGCGGGTGCGTGACCATTGCCATTGGTGTGGCCGTTTGCATGGCCATTGGCGGCGCCATTTCCATTCGCCTGCCCATTCGCATGCCCATTGCCGTTGGAATAGGACGGCGGCGGCGCAGCAAGCGTCTGGCGCACTGGCGGCGCCGACAGGTTTTGCACGGGCGGCGGCGACGGAATGCCGGTCAGACGCTCAAGATTGTCGCCTTCGATACGGGCGGCATAGCTTGCCGTGCGCAGCGCATAGGCGGCCTGTTCGCCGGCTTCGCGCAGGCGGGCGAGCGCGCGGGCGGCCTCTTCAGCGGCGCCGCGGGTCGCGGAATTGATCTCGGCGTTCGCCTGCCGCGCGCCGTCAAGCGCAGACGCAACCGCGCCCTTGAGCGCATCGCCCGTCGTGGCAGCGGCGGCGGCAGCAACTTCGCTGGCACGCACCGCGGCATCAACTGTGCGGCGGGATTGTTCAAGCTTGTCCTCGATGCGGGTGATCGAGAAGGTCAGCGCTTCAGTGCGCGTCGCAGCTTCACGCGCGAGACCATCAAGGGCTTCGAGCCGGCGTGAAAGGTCGTCTCCCGCGCGGGCCATCGAGCCCAGCCGGTTTTCCAGCGCGGTATCGGCGCGGCCCACTTCATCGCTCGCCTGACGCGCGGCAGAGACCATCATCTGGGCCTGTCGCGGAATGGCTTCGCTCATCGTGGTGATTTGGCTGCGCAGCTCACGCGCCAGTGCTTCGAGCGCCTGACGCTCCGCGCCAAGCCGTGTGGCAAGGTCGCGGGCATTGTCAGACGTCGCATAGGAAACCGACTCGAGCCGCAGGCGTTCGTCGCCGATCTCGGAGGCCATCGCCTTCATCGCCACAAGGGCATGGCCCATGGCGCGGTCAATTTCGGATGCCGCCTGTTTCATCTGCTCGGCAAAGGCGATGCCCTCGGTGCCCGCCTCGCGTGCCGGCGCCATCAATCGGGCCGTTGCCTCGAGCACGAGCGCATTGGCCGCCGCAGCGCGCCGGCTGGCCCGGCCCATGAAACCGGCCATGATGATCAGGAAGGCCGGGATCAGCGCCGCCAAAGCGCCCGCCGCCAGCAACATGGGCGGCACCTGTTCGGCAAGCGCCAGTCCGCCAAGGCCGAGAAAGCCGAAGACAGCGCCCAGAATCCAGAGGCAGGCGACGACAAAGGAGGCCGTCACCATCCATCCGCCACCATGCTGGGCCATCTCATAGTTCTGAGACGCCTGGTGACGCGCAAGGTCGTCCCGGCCCGAGGGGCGCGCGGAAGAAGCTTCAGTCATGTCCACTGTATAACGCGCCTTGCGTGCTGCCGCGAGGACAGAATGCACGGTGGTTGATTAAGCCTTTGCAGGAAAGTCTAGCCGAGCAGGGAGACGATCACGTTGCTGCCGGCAGGCTTTTCGTCCTTGTCGGCGCTGTCCGGCGCGAATTCGATCCCGAGCCAGGCAAGGATGGTCGCCAGCACAAGATTGCGGATCAAGATGAGCAGGTCGGTCATCGCATGTGTCCCCGGACAAGGAATTGAGGCGATTTCATGTGCCTCAAGGGAATGTGTACTTCAAATACGCTTTGCCGACAATCGATAAACCGTGAATTTTTTGCGCCATCTTCACCGTTAACAGGATGCTAACGGGCTCAGGCGAGGCTTTCGGGGCACAGGAGACCCCGCCGATGAGCGAGCCCCGCCCTACCCTCGCCGTGATGGATCTTGACCATCTCTCCGCCATGACGGGCGGCGATCATGCGCTGTCGGTCGAAGTGATCGAGATTTTCCAGCTTCAGGCCGAGCTCTGGTCGCGCCTGCTCGACCCGAGGCTCGACGCCCGAGAGTGGTCGGACGCCGCGCACACGCTGAAAGGCGCGAGCCTCGGGATCGGCGCCATCAAGCTCGCCGCCGCCTGCGAGCGGGCGGAAAAGGCGGGTCGTTCCGAGACCCCGCCCAGCCCCGCACACGCGGCTGTGCTGCTCGGGGACGTGAAGGACGCGCTCGGCGAAACGCTCGAGGCGGCCGCCCGGGCGGCTTACGACTTAACGCTGGTGGGCAAGCGCAGCGCGTCATAGCGCTCGAATTCATAGGCAATGCAGCGGTCGATCATCGTGCGCCAGACCGGCTCGGCGATGGCCGGCGACAGCCCGTGTTTCGGGCACTCGGCCTTCACCTTGGCCACCACATCCTCGATCCGGGCACGGTCGTGGACCACGGCCCGGTCGCCCTTGATGCGGGCGGCAGCGTCCATGAAGGACTGGCGTTCGGCGACGATTTCGACCAGCAGGCGGTCGATCCGGTCGATCTCGTAACGCACGTCGGCCATGGTCGCCGCCGTGTCGGCGGTGTGGCGGCGCGGATCGCTGGTATAGGTCGTCATCGGCGGGCGCCTCTATCTGGGTTGTGCCCCGATATATAGGCGGCGCGCCCCGCGCAAGGGACGGGGCGCCTCGCCGCAGCCGTGCGCCTCAGGCTTTCGCTTCGATCTTGTCCTGCGTTTTCGTGTCGAAATCGCTGGCATCATGGCGTTCGCGCAGCTGGTTTTCGGGCTTGCCTTGCGTCGCATTGACCATCCGGCCGCGTTTCACCGCCGGGCGTTCGCCGATCTGCTTGGTCCAGCGCAGCACGTTCTTGTACTCATGCACAGAGAGGAATTCGCCGGCATTGTAGACGACACCCAACACCACAGCCCCATACCACGGCCAGATCGCCATGTCGGCAATCGAATACTCGTCGCCAGCCATGTACTCGTTCTCCGCCAGATGGCGATCCAGCACGTCGAGCTGGCGCTTCACTTCCATCGCATAGCGGTCGATGGCGTATTCGATCTTGATTGGAGCGTAGGCATAGAAATGCCCGAACGCGCCGCCAAGGATCGGGGCCGAGCCCATTTGCCAGAACAGCCATGAGATTGCCTCGGTGCGCTTGCGCGGGTCTTTCGGCAGGAACTCGCCAAACTTCTCGGCCAGATAGAGCAGGATCGAGGCGGACTCGAACACGCGCTGCGGCGGGCTGACCGAATGGTCCATCAGCGCCGGGATCTTCGAGTTCGGGTTGGCGGAAACGAAGCCCGAGGAGAACTGCGCGCCTTCCATGATGTTGATCAGCCAGGCGTCATACTCGGCGCCGGCATGGCCCTTGGCCAGCAGCTCCTCGAGCAGGATGGTGACCTTCACGCCGTTGGGCGTTCCCAGCGAATAGAGCTGCAGCGGGTGCTTGCCGACCGGCAGGTCCTTTTCATGCGTCGGTCCTGCAATCGGGCGGTTGATCGATGCGAAACGCCCGCCGCTTTCCTTGTTCCAGGTCCAGACTTTGGGGGGAACGTATTCCTGGTCGGCCATGGCGATTTCTCCTGAAGTTGCTTCACTGGCTCCATAGGTCGGACCCGCGGGTTCAATTGCAAGGGGCCCAACCGGCAAATGCGATCACATCCTGAAGAAGCGTATTGGCAGAAAGGCTAAACAGTGTTTGTTACATTATAACACAGCGGAGCTCTTCATGGCCGATACCCCTTCCTCCGTCCTGGTGCATTTCGATGCCGCACGGGCAGAAGTTTATGACGATCAGTTCAAGGCCATGCAGCCGCTCAAGGATGCGGCACACCTGCTGATCGAGGCGCAGTTCAGAGACTTGCCGCAAGACGCGCGCATCCTGATGGCAGGTGCCGGCACCGGCGCCGAGGCGCGCTATCTGGCAGCGCGGTTTCCACGCTGGCACTTCACGCTGATCGACCCGTCCGCGCCGATGCTGGCGGTCGCCCGCCGGCACGCCGAAGCAGAAGGCTTTGACGGTCGCTGCACCTTTCTTGCCGAGTACGTGTCCGGCACACCGCTCGACGCACATGACGCGGCCACCAGCCTGCTCGTCTCGCACTTCCTGACCGATACGGCGATGCGCCAAAGCTTCTTCGAGGACATCGCCGCTCGCCTTAAACCCGGCGGATTGCTCTTCAATCTCGATCTCTGCGCTGAACGGACAGCCAGTACTTTCCCTGAAGCCCTCGAACTGTGGCTTGGCCTCATGCGCCTCAACGGCGTGCCCGAAGAGATCTGCACAAACTGGAAGAATTCCTTCGGCCATGTTTTCGGCGTACACGGACCATCGGAGCTGGAAGTGCTGATCGAAGCGACGGGTTTCACTCCGCCTACCCCAGTTTTCCAAGCGGCGATGATGCGCGGCTGGACCGCAGCGAAGCTCTAGACTTCGAGCAGCATCCGCTCGGGATCCTCCAGCGCTTCCTTGACGCGCACAAGGAAGGTCACCGCTTCCTTGCCGTCAACGATACGGTGATCATAGCTGAGCGCGAGATACATCATCGGCTTGATGACGATCTGGCCGCCCCGCACGATCGGGCGGTCCTCGATGCGGTGCATGCCGAGCACGCCGGATTGCGGCGGGTTGAGGATCGGCGTCGACATCAGCGATCCATAGATGCCGCCATTCGAGATCGTGAAGGTGCCGCCTTGCAGGTCGCCGATGGTCAGCGCGCCGTCGCGGGCCTTCTTGCCGAGCGCGGCAATGCCCTTCTCGATATCCGCCAGCGACATCTCATCGACGCTGCGCAGGACCGGCGTGACAAGGCCCTTGTCCGTGCCGACGGCGACGCTGATGTCGTAGTAATTCTTGTAGATGATGTCCTGGCCATCAATCTCGGCATTGACGGCCGGCACTTCCTTCAGGGCGTTGGCTACCGCTTTCACGAAGAAACTCATGAAGCCGAGCTTGATGCCATGCCGTGCCACGAAGGCATCCTGGTGCTTCTTGCGCAGGTCCATGATGGCCGACATGTCGACATCGTTGAACGTCGTCAGCATCGCAGCCGTGTCCTGCGCCTCTTTCAGGCGGCGGGCGATCGTCTGGCGCAGGCGCGTCATCCGTACACGTTCTTCACGCGGGCCGGTTTCGCGGGGCGGGCGGACCTGGGTATCGGGCATCGAAGGCACTTTCGGCTGGTTCACATAGGCAAGGGCATCGGCTTTGGTGGCGCGGCCATCGCGGCCGGACCCCGGGATGCTGGACGGGTCGACATTCGCTTCGGCAGCGATGCGGCGCACCGAGGGCGCCACGGGGCGCTCGCCGGTGCCGGTGGCGGCCGGTGCAGTCGGCGCGGTGATCGTCTTCGCTGGCGCAGCCTCAGCCGCCACCTTGGTGGCTGCGGGCATGGACGCGCCGATCCGCGCGATCACCGATCCCGGCGCCACGCTCGTTCCGGCAGCAACCAGCAGTTCGATGATCACGCCGTCGGCGGGCGATGGCACTTCCAGCGCCACCTTGTCGGTTTCGATTTCGGCGATGGTCTCGTCTTTCTTGACCCGCTCGCCGACCTTCTTGCTGAAGGAAGCAATCGTACCCTCGGCGACGCTCTCGCCCATCACGGGCACCTTCACATCGGTGATGCCGCCAGCAGCAACCGGCGCGGGCTCTGCCTTGACCGGCGCAGGCGCGGCAGGCGCCGCTGCCGGCTTCGCGGCTGGCGCAGGCTTCGCGGCCGCGGCCTCTGCCCCATTGATCCGTCCAAGGAGGGCGCCGATGCCAACCGTCTCGCCGGCCGGGACCGTGATGTCGGAGAGGACACCGTCCTCGCTGGCCGAGACCTCAACCGACACCTTGTCGGTTTCCAGCTCGACGAGCACTTCGTCTTTCTTCACCGTGTCGCCCTTGGCCTTCAGCCAGCGGCCGACGGTCGCTTCCGAGACGCTCTCGCCGAGTGTGGGTACAACAATGTCTGTCATGGAACGGGTCCGGAGGTAGGGCTAAGTGGGGATCAGGCAGAGACGTTGCGGTCATCGACCGGGTCGGGCGACAGCGCCGTCTTGATCAGCGATGCCTGCTCGGCCTGGTGCTTGGAGAGAAGGCCGGTCGCCGTGGCGGCGCTCGGCGGGCGGCCCGAATATTTCGGGCGGGGGGTCGCATAGCCCGCCTGCGTGGCGGCCCATTCGATCTCGTCACGGATGAAGGTCCAGCCGCCCATGTTGCGCGGCTCTTCCTGGCACCAGACAATCTCGGCCTGCGGGAAGCGCTTCAGCTCTGTCACCAGCGACTTGCGCGGCACCGGATAGAACTGCTCGAGACGCAGGATGTAGACATCATCCGCACCCGAAGCTTCGCGCGCTTCGAACAGGTCATAATAGACCTTGCCCGAGCAGATCACGACCCGGCGGATCTTCTTGTCCGCCACCAGCTTCACCTTGCCTTCGCGGCCCGGCGTTTCGGCGTCGTCCCAGAGGATGCGGTGGAAGGTCGACTTCGCATTCATGTCGTCGAAGGTCGAGGTGGCCAGCTTGTGGCGCAGCAGCGATTTCGGCGTCATGATCACCAAAGGCTTGCGGAACTCGCGGTGGATCTGGCGGCGCAGGGCGTGGAAATAGTTCGCCGGGGTCGTCAGGTTGCACACCTGCATGTTGTCTTCCGCGCACATCTGCAGGAAGCGTTCGAGGCGGGCCGAGGAATGCTCCGGGCCCTGACCTTCATAGCCATGCGGCAGCAGCATCACGAGACCCGACATGCGCAGCCACTTGCGCTCGGCGCTCGAGATGAACTGGTCGAAATAGACCTGCGCGCCGTTGCAGAAGTCGCCGAACTGCGCCTCCCAGAGGGTCAGCGTGTTGGGGTCGGCGAGCGAATAACCATACTCGTAACCGAGCACCGCTTCCTCGGAGAGGAGCGAGTCGATCACTTCATACGGCGCCTGCTTGTCGCTGATCCGGTTCAGCAACGTGTGGCGTTCGCCGGTCGTCTGGTCGACGATATGACTGTGGCGCTGCACGAATGTGCCGCGGCCGCAATCCTGGCCGGAGAGGCGCACCGGGAAGCCTTCATCGAGCAGGCTCGCGAAGGCGAGATGCTCGGCGCCGCCCCAGTCGATATCCTTGCCGGTCTCGTAGCTTTCGCGCCGGCGGGCAATCACGCGCTCGACCGTCTTGTGCACATCGACGCCCGGCGGGATGCGGGTGATCGCGTCGCCAAGCTCTTTTAGCTTCGCTTTCGCAACGCCCGTCTTGCCGCGCCGGTCTTCGTCGATCGGCAGGCTGAAGCCTGACCAGTGGCCTTCCAGCCAGTCGGCCTTGTTGGTCTTCACGTCCTTGGCGGCGTTGAACGCCTTCTCGAGGAAGTCCTCGAACTCCTTCACCTGCGCGTCGACCTGTTCTGCGGTCAGCAGGCCCTCGGCGACGAGGCGCTTGCCATAGATTTCGCGCGTGGACGGAAGATCGCGGATGACCTTGTACATCACCGGCTGGGTCATCGTCGGGTCATCGCCCTCGTTGTGACCGAAGCGGCGATAGCAGAACATGTCGATGACGACGTCCTTGGAGAATTTCTGGCGGTACTCGGTCGCCACCTTCGCGGCATACACCACCGCTTCCGGATCATCGCCGTTGACGTGGAAGATCGGCGCCTGGACCATCAGGGCAACATCCGACGGATAGGGCGAGGAGCGCGAATACATCGGGCTCGTCGTGAAGCCGATCTGGTTGTTGACGATGAAGTGGATCGTGCCGCCTGTGCGATAGCCCTGCAGCCCCGACAGTGCGAAACACTCCGCCACCACGCCCTGCCCCGCAAACGCGGCATCGCCGTGCAGCAGCAGCGGCAGCTTCTTGGACCGGTCGAGCTTGCCGGTCTGGCGCGATTCCGTGAATTGCTTGGCGCGGGTCCGGCCGAGCACGACCGGGTTCACCGCTTCGAGGTGCGACGGGTTCGCGCTCATCGTGAGGTGCACCGTGTTGCCATCGAACTCACGGTCGGACGAGGCGCCGAGGTGATACTTCACATCGCCGGAGCCGAAGGTGCCCGCGCCTTGCGTCGAGCCGCCCTGGAACTCGTGGAAGATCTTGTCATAGCCCTTGCCCATCACAGCGGCGAGCATGTTGAGGCGGCCGCGGTGCGGCATGCCGACGACGATTTCGTTGACGCCGAGCGCGCCGCCGCGCTTGATGATCTGCTCCAGCGCCGGCACGGCTGCCTCGCCGCCATCCAGGCCGAAGCGTTTCGTGCCCGGGAAACGTTTGTGCAGGAAACGCTCGAAGGTTTCGGCTTCGATCAGCTTGCGGAGGATCGCGAACTTGCCCTCGCGGGTGAACGCAACGCCCTTGTCCGGCCCCTCGATACGCTCCTGCAGCCAGGCTTTCTCGGCCGGGTCGGAGATGTGCATGAACTCGATGCCGAGGGTCGAGCAGTAGGTCCGCTTCAGGATATCCAGCATCTCGTTGATGGTGGCGCGCTCAAGGCCGAGCACGTTGTCGATGAAGATCGGACGGTCGCGGTCCTGCGGGCCGAAGCCATAGGTCGCCGGGTCAAGCTCGGGCTGCTCGCCGAAGCTCGACAGGCGCAGGGGGTCGAGCTGCGCGGCGAGATGTCCCCGAATACGATAGGCGCGGATCATCATCAGCGCACGGATCGAATCAGTCACCGCCTGGGAAATGTCAGCCGGGGCCGCGGCGGGGCTTGCCGCCTTGATTTTCTTCTCAAGCTTCGGCTCGAGCGCCGCCCAGTTGCCATCGAAGGCAGCAACTTCGTCACCGGTGCGCGCCTGCGGCCAGCCTTCGCGCTTCCAGCTGGCGCCCTTGGCATTCGTCGCGGCGCTTGCGGCATCGTCGCCCAGTTCGGCAAAGAAGGCGCGCCAGCTTTCAGGAACAGAGGACGGATCCTTCGCATAGGCCGCCTGCATGTGTTCGATGTAGAGCGCCGATCCGCCATAAAGGAACGCGGTCTCCAGCATCGCGGCGTTACCGGAGCTGCGCGGGCCGTTCACCAGGCTGCCATCGTCTGCCATTGCAATTTCATCCTTCCAGAGCCTGCCGCCCCCGGGTCGCATATGGGGGCGGGTGTTGCCGCCTGCAGGTTCCGGGCTGCAGCGCCCGGCCTGCAATCGCAGACCCTTCTGGCCCGTGCGGATTGCAGGCGAGTCACTTGAGGGTCTTCTAACCCTTTAGCACTTCCACGAGCGTCGTACCAAGGCGCGCCGGGCTTGGGCTTACACGGATTCCCGCAGCTTCCATCGCCGCAATTTTCGATTCCGCATCGCCCTTGCCGCCGGACACGATGGCGCCCGCATGGCCCATCGTGCGGCCCTTCGGCGCCGTGCGGCCCGCGATGAAGCCGGCCATCGGCTTCTTGCGGCCGCGCTTGGCCTCGTCGATCAGGAACTGCGCCGCATCTTCCTCGGCCGAGCCGCCGATCTCGCCGATCATGATGATCGACTTGGTCTCGTCGTCCTTCAGGAACATCTCGAGGATGTCGATGAACTCGGTGCCTTTCACCGGGTCGCCGCCGATGCCAACCGCCGTGGTCTGGCCGAGGCCTGCATTCGTGGTCTGGAACACCGCCTCATAGGTCAGCGTGCCGGAGCGCGAGACAATGCCGACCGAGCCCTTCTTGAAGATCGAGCCCGGCATGATGCCGATCTTGCACTCGTTGGCCGTGATCAGGCCCGGGCAGTTCGGCCCGATCAGGCGCGACTTGGATTTCTTCAGCTTTGCCTTGACGCGGACCATGTCCATGACCGGCACGCCCTCGGTGATGCACACGATCAGCGGGATTTCCGCGTCGATCGCTTCCTCGATGGCCGCAGCCGCGCCCGCTGGCGGCACGTAGACGACCGACGCAGTGGCGCCGGTGCGCTCCTTGCCTTCGGCGACGGATGTGAAGATCGGCAACTGCTTGCCGTTCGCCGCTGTCCACATCTCACCGCCCTTCTTGGGGTGGATGCCGCCGACCATCTGCGTGCCGTAATATTCAAGCGCCTGGCTGGTATGGAACGAACCGGTATTGCCGGTCATGCCCTGCGTCAGGACTTTCGTGTTCTTGTCGATCAGAATGGACATGACGCTTAACCCCGCACCGCTTTGACAATTTTCTGGGCCGCATCATCGAGATCGTCGGCTGGAATGACGTTGAGACCGCTCTCGCGGATGATCTTCTTGCCGAGATCGACGTTCGTGCCCTCAAGGCGCACGACCAGCGGAACGGCAAGGTTCGTTTCCTTCACGGCTGCGATCACGCCCTCCGCGATGACATCGCATTTCATGATGCCGCCGAAGATGTTCACGAGGATGCCCTTCACGTTCGGGTCCTTCATGATGATCTTGAAGGCGGCTGCCACCTTCTCCTTGCCGGCGCCGCCGCCGACATCGCAGAAGTTCGCGGGCTCTTCGCCATAGAGCTTGATGATGTCCATCGTCGCCATGGCGAGGCCGGCGCCGTTGACCATGCAGCCGATCGTGCCGTCGAGCGCGATATAGGCGAGGTCCCACTCGGCGGCTTCGAGTTCCTTCTCGTCCTGCTCGGTCTCGTCCTTCAGCGCCTGCACGTCCGGATGGCGGAACAGCGAGTTGCCATCGAACGACACTTTCGCATCGAGTACGCGCAGGTGGCCGTTCTTCATGACGATCAGGGGGTTCACCTCCAGCATCGCCATGTCCTTCTCGGTGAACGCCGTGTAGAGGATCGGCCAGAGTTTCAGGCCGTCTTCCGCCGCCGTGCCGGTCAGGTTCAGCGCCTTGTTCAGCGCGGCGCTGTCAGCAGCGGTCACGCCTTTCAGCGGGTCGATCTGCACGGTCTGGATCTTCTCCGGCGTGTCATGGGCGACCGCCTCGATGTCCATGCCACCCTCGGTCGAGACGACAAACGCAACGTTCGAGGTCGCGCGGTCGACCAGGATCGACAGGTAGAGTTCCTTCTCGATATCGGCGCCGTCCTCGACATAGAGGCGGTTCACCTGTTTGCCGGCGGCAGAGGTCTGCGCGGTCACGAGGTGTTTGCCGAGCATCGCTTCGGCATGCTTCTTCACGTCTTCCTTCGAGAAGGCGAGGCGCACGCCGCCTTTTTCGCCGGCTTCCTTCTCGATGAACTTGCCCTTGCCGCGCCCGCCGGCGTGGATCTGGCTTTTCACGACCCAGAGCGGGCCCGGGAGCGAATCAACCGCTTTCTGGACATCGGCGAGCGAGAGCACAGGCACGCCTTCTGCAACCGGCGCACCGAAGGATTTCAGCAGCGCCTTGGCCTGATATTCGTGAATATTCATGGAGTTTTCCCTGTTTGGCGCCAGGTCCGGCCACACTCGCCATCCCCCTGCCCTTCAATCCGCGCCGCTATACACCAGCCGGTAGGCGCGCCGCAACAAGCTGGGTACCACTTCATGGACCTAGATTTCCAGATTGACGTGCGGTCACCCTGACAGCCCGCGTTAACCCTTCCCGTCCGCCTGCGCCGCGCTGGCTGTGCCGACCGCCGAAGTCGCGTCTGCGGCAAGCATGGCATCCGGCGCTACCGGCTCCGCAGGCGGGCGGACCCGGCTGCGCACCAGCATGATCCCGGCCAGCAGGAAGAGGCCCGCCGCCGCCAGCGCAAACAGGGCGCCCGGCCCGCCGAGGCTCATGGCAATGCCTGAGAGGATCGGCCCGATCACCGATCCAGCGGCCCAGACGAACAGGATCCCGCTCATCACCTGCGGAATGCGGCCCGCCCCTGCCCGGTCGATCGCATGCGCGGCGCACACGCCGTAGAAACTGAAGGCGCCCGCCCCCCAGAGGCAAAGCAGGACCAGCACCAACGGCTCGGCAAGCCAGGCTGCGCCCACGGCCAGCGCCAGCGCCGCCGATCCGGCAAACAGGGAGAGGCCCGCCACCACCAGCCGGCGCTCGACCCGGTCGGAAATCCGCCCCGCAGGCCATTGCACCAGCAGCGCGCCCGCCGAAGCGACCGCTGCCGCAAGCGCCGCCGCGCTGGTGCCGCCGCCGCCGATCTCGAACGTGCTCGTCCAGGTCGGCAGCAGCGCCCAGGTGCCGGTGTTCAGCGCCCCGGCAAGGAAACAGCCGGTCACTGCCGAAGGCGCCAGCGCGAACAGCGCGGGCAGGCTCATCACCTCGCGTTCCGGCGGGGCCGGTTCTTCGAGCTTGGTCAGGCACAGCGTGATCAGCGACAGGCAGAGCAGGATCGCCACCCAGCTGAGGCCCCGCGGATCGAGCGCCGACATGCCGAAGGCAAGGAACGGGGCAAGCAGCCCGGCGATCCGCGACAGGAAATAATAGAACCCCATCACATCGCCGCGCCGGCCACTCGGCACAGCCTGCCCCAGCCAGCTCTCGGCGCTGGCAAACAGGAGGCCGAACACGATCCCGTGCACCAGCCGCGCCGCGCTCCAGGCCCAGAGGTCAGGCACCATGCCCATCAGCAGGGCACAAACCGCCGTGACGGCCGCGGCAGAAGCATAGAGACGGATCGTTCCATACCGGCTGATCAAGGCCGGACCCGCCCAGGCCCCCGCCATGAAGCCCGCAGAATAGAGGGCGCCGATGAACCCCGTCAGCGCTTCGCTGGCTTTCAGCTCGGTCAGGCCGACCGGCGTGATCACGCCCATGAAACTCGCGCCCGCCTGCATGAGGCAGATCGCGAAGATCAGCGTGATCACATTCCTGTAGCCCGACATGGCTTCACGGTTCAGCGAAACGCGGCCGTAACCGTACGGACAGTTTCACCCGTGTTCGACTTGACGTCGAGACTGACCGTTCCGGCCGCCCAGTCGATGCCGATGGCGCCATAGTTCTCTGGCGGATAGCCCTCGCCGAGCTGCGCCTTGTCCATCTCCGTGGTCGTCTCGGCAAACGCGACATTCAGCGACGAGGCGGTGATCTCGTAGGCCGGGTAAGGCAGCGCGGCCTCGTCCTTGTAGAGGAAGGCCGTGTGCCGGTCGCCGGAGACGAACACGACGCCGTTGGCTTCCGTCTCGCGGATCATCCGGTAGAGGCGCTGCTGTTCGAGCGGCATCGCTGCCCAAGCCTCGAAGCCATGCCCGTCGGTCGGCAGCACCTGGATCGACGAAACGATCAGGCGCAGGTCGGCCGGGTCCTGCAGACGGTTATGCAGCCAGGTCCACTGGTCATTGCCCAGCATGTCCTGCCCGGGATCGGCGGACGGGATGTAGCGCTCCTTGCCCTTCTTGTTCCACTCGTCCGTCGGCGTCAGGGCCGAACGGAAGAAACGCGTGTCGAGCACGATCACCTGCGTGCGCTGGCCCTCCGGCCCGAAAGTGCGCGCATAATAGGTCCCCGGATAGGCGCCGACATCTTCGTTCTCGAGGCCCCAGAAGCGTTCATGGATGCGCTCGGCCAGCCGCTTGAACGGGAATTCGCGGCCCGCATCATTGGCGCCGTAATCATGGTCATCCCAGGCGACCATCATCGGGAACTTGGCGCGCACAGCCTTGAAATCCTCACGCGCCGCAAGGTCGGCAAAACTTGCCCGCACCTCGTCGAGTTCCGACTGGTTGTTGACATAGGCAGGACCATCCCGGTCGCCGTAGACATTGTCGCCGATCATCAGGAAAAGATCGGCCGTTTCGCCCGCAACCGTGCGCATCGCCGTGCTGTCGGGTTTCTCTTCGTCGAAACAGGACGCAACCAGGATCCGGCTGATGGCGGTGTCGGCGGACGGCAAGGCAGCGCCTTTCGGGGCTCGCGGGAAGAAGTCTTCCGGCAGCGTCCGGTAATAGGCTTCGAGCGCTTCGGATGCCGAGGTGGGTGCCGGTGCCACGGCAACCGGGGGCGAAGTCGCGGGCGACTGGCACGCGGCCAGCAGCGAGATGAGTGCGAGCGACAGGGTTCTTTTCATGTTTGCCTCCTCAGCGCCGGATGGGCCTTGAGGAGGCTTGTAGCCATCTTCTGCGACACCGGTAAGGCGTCAATCGAAGGCTTTGCGTCAGACCGTGAAGAAGAGGTGCCACATCATGCGGCCCGGCAGGAAGCTGAACAGCCCGGCGATCAGCATGCCGCCGAAGAACAGGCCGGTCATCTCCTTGCGGTGCTTGGCAATCTCATGCCGGCGCGCGGCAGCGATCGCCATCGGCAGCAAGATGACCGTCCATCCTGAGAGCAGGTGAATGAAGCTGTAGCTGTCACCGTTGAGACCGGTGATGAAGAACGAGCTGACCGCCGTCACTGTCATCGTTGCGACCCATGTGTACCCCAGCACCCGGTGGAACGTGCGGCCCTTGACGCCAAGCATCAGGACCGTGCCGATCAGGAAGGACGAGACCGCCCCCGCAATATGCGCCTGCAGGACCGGCGGGATTTCGAGCAGCGGCGAAAGGTCGATGCGGAAGCTGACCGCCCCCTCCCCCGCGAGCATGAGGTGGGACAGGTAGGCATAACCCGCCAGGGCGGCCACCGCGGTCAGCGTGTTGCCGTGACGCTCACGCAGACGCCGGAAGGAGGAGGACGGGGCGGGGCGGCGGACGGAAAGGTCGGTCATTTCGTTTGGACTCCAGACGGGACTTGTGGACTGTTTCTGGACGCCTCTGCGTCCGGCCAGGCCAACATCTGCGCCCCTTCCGGGCCGCGCCACCGCAACTACGCGTCCGGGGTGGAATCCTTCGCGAAATGCCGTCATTACCGTTCACGAAGCGCGAAATGAGGAGGCGAATCCCGCATGCTTTCGCAAAAGGGCAGGCAAAGGCGCCTGCGCGAAGCCGGAATCTATGCCGCGGCGGCCCTGTTCTTGTCCCTGGTCGGCCCATTCGATGCGACCTCCGGCATGCCGATTTGGGCGGTCTTCCTCTACTGGTTTAGCCTTATCTCGCTTGGCAGCTTCAGCGCCGAAGCGGCACGCGTCGCCCTGATGCGCACTTTTCCGGAAATGCCACTCCCGTTGCACCTCCTTCTGCTCTCGCTCGCTGCAGGCATGGCCGTAACGGGAGCTGTATTCGCCGTCGAAATTTTTGCGATTGGACGGCGGATCCCGCTGTCTTATGCCCCGAACATCTTTGGGTTCGTCATGGTCATTTCAGCCGCCATGACCGGCATCGGATACATGGCGGAGAAATCGATCCTGGCCCCGCCGCCGGCAGATGCGCCGGAAGGAGCGGGCCCGGACGAGACCTTCCTGTCGCGCCTGCCGCTGAAATTCCGCCAGGCGCAGCTCTATGCGATATCATCGGAAGACCATTACCTGCGCGTCCATACCAGCCTGGGGGACGAATTGATCCTGATGCGCCTCGCAGACGCAGTCCGCGAGCTTGAAGGCGGCGGCGGGCTGCAGGTGCACCGGTCCTGGTGGGTATCGAAGACCGCCGTGCGCGAGGCGAGGCGCGCGAGCGGCAAGCTGGCGCTGACGCTGGTCAGCGGCAAGGAAGTGCCGGTTTCACGCACCTACCTGCCCGCAGTGCGCGACGCCGGGCTCTCCGCCTAGACCACCACGTCCGCAACCGGTTCGGGTGACAGGAGCAGCTGTTTCACGAACTCGATATGGCTGCGCAGCCGGAACAGGTCGTCGGTATAGGAGAGCGGCACGTCGAGCTTGCCGATCTCGACCTGCAGCTTTTCGAGCTCGCGCTGGACCCCGCTGCGGGCCGGCCCCTGTGGCAGAGCCCTGCCCTTTTCCTCAAGCTCGCGCAGGTCCTTGTACCAGACATAGATCTTGCGCCGCACCCGCCAGCGATAGATCGGCGGCGCCGCGCGGACGAGCGGGAAGGCGAGCGTCAGCAGCGGGATCGCCAGAACCCAGGCACGGTCAAGAAAGTTGGCAACACCGAACGAAAAGTACCGCCTCAGGAATGAGGGCCCGTCTCGGTAGTAGCGCGCCACCTGACGGCTGACCGGCAGGTCGGCGTTCTCGGCATTCGGAAACTTGCCCGCCGGCGAGAACAGGCTGCGCTCGGAATGGATCGACAGGGCAGCGTCCAGCAGCACGGCCTCGATGGCGGGGTGGATGTCGTTGCGAACCGCAAGCTGGGACACCGCGGCGAGAAGCGGAACGTCTCGTTCCGGAATGTCGGCACCGATGTCTGCAACACCGCGCAACAGGATGACAGAGGAAAGCCCCTCGCTGCGCCGCGCAATCGCTTCGGCGCGTTCAAAGGGAAGCAAGCGGATGCCATCCGCATGCAACAGGGACTGCACATACGGCGCATCCGGCGAAGCAGCGAAGGCGGCGGCATCAATCTCGCCGGCCAGCAGGGCCGCTTCGGCCTCCCGCGTCGACAGGGCGAGACGGGCAGAGTTGGCCCATTCGCCGCCATAGGCGGTCTGCAGCCGGGTGGAGAGCGCGCGCGTACCCGAGCCTTCCGCCCCTATCGAGACGCGCAGGTTCTTCAGGTCCCCGAAATCCTGCGCCGTCACACTATCCCGCACGAAGACCCAATAAGGCTCCTCGAACAGGCCGCCGACCGAGCGCAGGCGTTCCCGCTCCCCGATTCCGGCGAGACCGCCCTGCACGAGCGCGACATCGATGAAATCGTCTTCAAGCAGGCGGAGATTGTCGATCGAACCTGCAGTGTCGACGAGTTCGACCTCGACCCCCTGCTCCGCAAGCAGGCGCTGGTACCGCTCGGCATAGGCATGATAGGCGCCGCCAACCGCGCCGGCACCGAAACGGATCTTCTTTGGCGGCGCGGGGGCCATCAGCATCAAGGCAGCGATGAAACCGATCAGCGCGATGACCAGCACCGGTCCGTAGATGCGCCACATGTCCCTGCCCGGCATCATAGCCCCCTCCTGCTGTCGCGCGGAACCATAGTGCGCCATCCCGGGCGCGGGCAACGGGGTCAGATTTTTTGCAAGGCTGGGTGATCCGGTTCGCGTCTCAGGCGTAGAAAGCTCATGGACACAGGCTGGGGCCTCCACACTCTCCCTCGTCTGTAGGCCTGCGGGTTCCGGTCCTTCCTCCCCCTTAGTCCCGGAACCCGCTTCGCCTGCATGCAGCTCTCATCAAGCCTTGTGATAGGGCGTTCCGGCGAGAATCGTCAGGGCGCGGTAGACTTGTTCCGCGAGCATCGCGCGCACCATCCGGTGCGGCCATGTCTGCGCCCCGAAGGCGAGGGTTTTCGGCGCCGTGCGGCGCACGTCCGCCGAATAGCCTTCGGCGCCGCCGATCAAGAATACGAGGTCTCGCTGGCCCTCGTCGCGCCAGGCGGCGAGACGGCGGGCAAGTTCGGTGGAGGTGAGGTTTTCGCCGGCTTCATCGAGCCGGAGCAGGCGCGCACCATCCGGAATGCGGGCAATCAGGCGGGCGCCTTCGGCCTCGAGGCCGCCGCCGCTGGCGACTTCATGTTCTTCGGGGCCGCGAAATCCGAGCTGGCGGGCCAGCGGCTGCGCCCGGGCCAGGTAGTCGTCTGCCAGTTCCCGCTCAGGCCCATCCTTGAGGCGGCCGACACCGGTAATCTGCAGGCGCATGGATCAGGACGCGTTGGCCCGGTGGCCCGACTTGTCCGAAATCCAGATTTTTTCGAGATTGTAGAATTCGCGCACTTCCGGGCGGAAGAGGTGGACGATAACATCGCCCGTATCGATCAGCACCCAGTCGGCATTGGCCATGCCTTCGACACTGGCGGGCCGGCCAGTCAGGCGCTTGGCCTCCTGGGCGACATGCTCGGCAAGCGCAGCGACGTGCCGTCCGGAGCGGCCGGACGCGATGATCATGAAATCGGCGAGGGAAGATTTGCCCTGAAGATCGATGAACGCGAGATCTTCGGCCTTGTCGTCTTCAAGGACTTTGGAAAGGGACTCGGCAAGCTGACGGATATCGGCAAGCGAGACAGTCTTGGGGGGCTCAACCCGGTTCTTGGCGGATGGCAGGGCAAAGTCTCCTGTTGCAACAAGCCTGATTTCTAGCATGCCGGGCCGTTTTCAACCAGCAAAAAGGCGCAGCTGCAGGCAAACCGGGCTTTCCGTTCATAACCTATACAGGGTTTCATTTGGAAAATGCCGCGCTTTCGCCCTATCTTGCGTGTAATGAGAGCGGGTCCCTCATGCGTTCCAGGAATAAAGACATGCGTTCACTTCTAGCGCTTCCCTGCGTTTTCGCGGCGCTTTCGCTCTCCGGCTGCGCGGTTGCCGTGCTTGGCACCGCCGGCGCTGTTGGCCTGACCACCGTCCAGGAAAAGACGATGGGTGAAGCCCTCGATGACGCGACCGCCTCGAACGAGATCAAGGCCAAGCTGCTGAACGAGAGTGGCGCCCGGTTTGCGGAAGTCGATGTCGAGGTGTCCAGCGGGCTCGTCCTGTTGTCAGGCCGGGTGAACAACCCGGAAGACCGCACCTATGCCGAAGGCATTGCCTGGAGCTCCTCGCGCACGCTGGATGTTGCCAACGAAATCAGGATCGAGCCGCCCGGCGGGTTCATGTCGAATGTGTCGGACGAAATCATCACGGGCCGGGTCCGCGCCCGCCTGATCGGCTCGAGCGAAGTTAAAAGCGTCAATTTCAATATCGAGACCTATGGCGGCATCGTCTACCTGATGGGCATTGCCCGCAGCACCGATGAACTGCGCGCGGCGGCCGAAGAGGCGAGCGTCGTCGGCGGTGTTAAACAGGTTGTCTCGTATGTCCGCGTCCGTGAAGAGGCCGGCCGGCCGGCTGCGCCGATCACGACACAGGCCCCGCCGCCGCCCCCCACTTACCAACCCGCTCCGGACGCTTCATATACAGACGAGCCGCTGCCGGATCTGCACGGCGCGAGCTACGAATCGGAACGGCGCTGACACTGCACGCCTTCCGCAATGACGGGGGGCAACAGGCCGGGTGACACTACGCATCGCAATCCAGATGGACCCGCTCGAACGGGTCAATATCGACGGGGACACGACCTTTGCCCTCGCCGAGACGGCACAGGCGCGCGGACACAAGCTATTTGTTTACGGGCCGGGTGACCTTGCCTGCACCGATGGCCGGGTAACGGCGCGGGCGCGGCCAGCGAAAGTGCAGCGGGTGCGCGAGACACCGGGCGTATTCGGCGATCCGGTCACGCTGGACCTTGCAGCCGACACGGACGTGATCCTGATGCGGCAGGACCCGCCTTTCGACATGGGCTACATCACGGCCTGTCACCTGCTCGAGATCGTTTCCGGCCAGACGCTGGTGCTGAACGATCCGGCGGGTGTGCGCTCCAGCCCCGAAAAGATTTTCCCGCTGATGTTCCCGGACATCATGCCGCCGACCCTGGTGACGCGTGACCGGGCCGTGATCGATGCCTTCCGCGAAACGCACCACGACATCATCGTCAAGCCGCTCTACGGGCATGGCGGAGCGGGCGTGTTCCGGCTGACTTATGCCGATGCGAACCTCGACTCCCTGCTGGAGCTTTTCCTCAGCCGATCCGGCGAGCCGGTGATGGTGCAGGCTTTCCTGCCGGCCGTATCTGATGGCGACAAGCGCATCATCCTGATCGACGGCGAACCCGTTGGCGCGATCAACCGCAAGCCGAAGGCAGGCCAGGTGCGCTCGAACCTCGTGGTGGGCGGCACAGCGGAGGCGACGGAGCTTTCGTCCGCCGACAAGCATATCTGCGCGCGGATCGGGCCGGAGCTGAAAGCGCGCGGCCTGATACTGACCGGGATCGACGTGATCGGCGGGAGGCTGACCGAAGTGAACGTGACATCGCCGACCGGCCTGCAGGCCCTGAAACGCCTTTCGGGCATTGATGCTACTGCCAAATTCTGGGACGTTGTGGAAAGGAAGCTTGCAGCGCGGGGGCTGTAGCGTCATGCTTGAGGAATGTTGATGAAACCGATCACTGCCCTTTTCCTGTTCGCGATGACCACCGCCGGCGCGGCCTGTTCCGCACCGACTCCGGCCCAATCGGCTGAACCGGCCGCCGTCGAAACCGCTGAGGCGGGCAGCGAGGTTCAGGGAACGCTGAACCTGAATATCGGCCTCGAATCGGCGACCGAAGGCGGCATGATCGTGGATTCCAGTGCGGGCGGCAGCTCGGGCGGACTGATTGTCGGCCCCGGCTCGACCGGCGGCAATTTCGAAGAAGTGCCGGAACTCGACATCAACCTGACCCCGACCTCGGACGCGCTGCTCGACACCGACGTGAAGGCAGCGAGCGAGGAAGACGAGATCGTCCGCCTCAAACCCGAGAACTAGGCGTCAGCCGGCAAGGTTTTCGGCCTGCATCCATTCCGAACAGGCGTTGACGGCTTGCGGCAGCAGGTCCGGCCGCTCGATATAATAATGATCCGCCCCCTGAATATCGCGGTAGGCTTTGCGCGAATGCCCCACCGCCTCGTACAGACGCCTTGCATGGCTCGGCGTACAGGCAAGGTCGGCGGTATTATTGATCACGAGCACGGGGCAGGAAATGCGCGAGGCATTGCCGAGGCCATCGGCATGGGTCGTGTCGTGTCCCCATTGCGAGAGCCACGACCGCAACGTCGTGAAGCGGGCGAGGCCGACCGGGCCATCATTGGCGATGCGCGGCTCACCGAGATAGCAGGTGTATGGGCGTCGGTCGGAGGGCTCCTGGGTAGGATCGGTCCAGCAGACGTTCGACATTGTTCCGTGTACGGTAAAGGCGCGCTCGGCATTGACATCGCCCTTGCGGCGCAGGCCTTCGAGGGTTTCCTGAACCCACGCGGTGATGCGCCGATTGCGTGCCAGCTGCGCTGCGCGGAAGCGGGCAACGAAAGCATCCGTGTAAGGCGGCTGGGCCGGGCAGGATGGATCGTAGATGTTGAGCGCCGGGTCACGCTCGAAGGGGCGGGTCTCGTCGGTGATCGAGGGGTCCATCCACTCCGTCAGCGTGATGGCGCGGCTGACATGCGCGGCGAGCAGCATGATGCCGTCGGCGGGCGGAAGCGATTTCTTCGTCAGGTCATACGGGTCCCCAGCGGGCGTCGCGATGATGGTCGGGTGTTCAGCCTGGTCCTGATAGAAAAGCGAGAGCGAACCGCCGCCTGACCAGCCGCCGAGGATGACGCGCTTGTAGCCGAGGCGGCTGCGGGCATGCTCGATACAGGCGCCGAAATCGGCGGCGCATTTCTCCATGATCAGGGCGGTGTCATTTCCGCGGTAGCGGGTGTTGGCATAAATCACGTGCTGGCCGCTGCGGGCGAGCGCCGAGACAAGCGGCAGGAAGGCGCCGCCGCCGATCGGGTGGGAGAAGATGATGACGCTGTCGGCCTTTGTGCCGGCCGGATAGATGCGCATGCACTCTACGGCGACATTGTCCCCTGCCCCGCCATAGACATCCTTGAAGCTCGACGGGTCCTTGTGGATCACGAGATAGGGTTCCCGGACGATTTCCCCTGCGCCAGCCATGATGCGTGCCTCCTTGCCCCTTTCTGTTATGGGGTGCACATTATGGGGAAGAACGGCCCTGTCCATGTGGCCGCAGGGTCAAGGGAGGAAAGCGCCATGATCAAGGCGAACGGCATTCACCATATCGCGATCATGGCGGCGGACATCCGCGAGCATATCGCGTTCTTTTCGGACGTGATGGGGTTCCAGCTGTCGGCCCTGTTCGACATGCACGGCGTGCCGGGCGGCGTGCACGCCTTCCTGCACATGGACGATCATTCCTATTTCTCGGTGGTGCAGCTGCCGGCGGTGAAAGACATTCCGATCCAGCTGGGCGTGACGCATGCAGGCACCGGCGCAGGCCCGTCCGCCCCCGGAACGATGCAGCACCTCGCCTTCCGGGTCGATACGCTGGACGACCTGCTGGCGATCCGTGACCGGATCCGCACCAAGGGTGTGAATGTGATCGGCCCGCTCGACCATGCGATGTGCCACTCGATCTATTTTGCGGGCCCGGACCAGATGACGCTGGAAGTCGCCTGCTCGACAGTGCCGATCGACCCGCGTGCCTGGATTGATCCGGCGGTGGTCGAAAAGGTCGGCATCACGCCGGAAGCGCTGAAAACTTACACGAACCCCGATCCCTATGCGGGCGAAGGCGGCAAGGTGAAACAGCCGCCTTACGATCCGGCAAAGCCGCATCAGGCCTATCCGGAGGCGATGTACAAGGCGATGATCGCGGCGCCCGATGACGTGATCCTGAAGACCACGAAGTTCGATCCGCCGGTGAAGGTCGACGCCTGACGCGCCAGCCGCTCAGACCGGCCGCGCGCCGGAAACGTCATATGCAGTAAAGCTGCGATCGATCAGCCCGTGGGCTCGTGCTGCTGTGCGCCACGGCTCAATATGTGGTGCCGCGAGATGCCGCGCTAGGCTTGCCGCATCCGGCCACAGCTCCGAGAAGCGGATTAGTCCGGGATCGAACGGATCCTCAGCAACGTCATAGGCGATGCATCCGTCATTCGCATAGGTCGCCGCCACCAGCGCCTTGAGGTGCGGCAGGACGCCGGCGACTCTTTCCGGCGGAAACCTCAGTATCCCGAAAACTGCAATCTTGGCTTCCATGTCTGCGTCCTCATCCTGCGATCCCGCGCGACGCTAGCCGCGACAGCGTCCATACCAAGCCCCTGCACGCCGGGCTTTCAAGGGAAATGCAGCATGATTCCCGTAGCGGTGGAATTGGCCTGCCGATTGCAATGTGCCTCGTTGGACAATCATGTCCGCGCTGGAGACTGCCTTGGCTACACGTGACGACACCCCGACCGGACATGAAGCACGCAAGCCAACTGATGCGGACCGGTTTGTCGGACAGCGGCTGCGCCAGGGACGGCGGGAGCTGGGCCTGACGCAGGATGGTCTTGCCGCCCTGCTCGGCGTGACGTTCCAGCAGATCCAGAAATATGAGGCAGGCCATAGCCGACTTTCGGCGGGCCGGTTGCTCGAAATTGCGCAGGCACTCGGCCGCCCGGTCAGCTGGTTCTACGAACCGTTCGAAATTGCCGAGATGCCGGAGGGCACACGCGGCCGCGACTTGCGGGCGCACGACCTCAAGAAGGATGCACGCCGCCTCGTCGAAGAAATCGGCGATATCGAAAGCCTTCAGGCCGCCGTGCGTGTTCTGGAAGCCCTCGCGCACCGGCCACGCTGAAACCTTTCAGCTCTCGCCTTTTCCGAGCGCCTTCAATTCATAGAGCAGCGCCAGCGCCTCGCGGGGCGTGAGCGCGTCGGGATCTATCGCGCGCAAGGCGGCAAGCACCGCTTCGGCTTCCGGCGGAGTTTCGTTTTCAGTCTCGACCGGCGCTGCCGCGAACAGCGGAAGACTTTCCGAAGCCGACGGACCTGCTTCGAGCTGTTTGAGGATCTGCGCCGCGCGCGTGACGGCGCTGCGAGGGAGGCCGGCCAGACGCGCGACCTGCACGCCATAGGACCGGTCAGCCGGGCCCGGCTGGACTTCGTGAAGGAAGATCAGGTCCTGCTTCCATTCGCGCGCCTTGAGACTTGCATTCGCCGCGCCGGGCAGCTCCGAGGCAAGCGCGGTCAGCTCGTGATAGTGCGTGGCGAAGATGGCGCGGCAGCGCGTCTGTTCGTGCAGGTGTTCGACCGCCGCCCAGGCGATGGCGAGCCCGTCCCAGGTCGCCGTGCCGCGGCCGACTTCATCTAGGATGACGAAACTCTCCGGCGTCGCCTGATTGAGGATCGCGGCGGTCTCGACCATCTCGACCATGAAGGTAGAGCGCCCGCGCGAGAGATCATCCGAGGCGCCGACGCGGGAGAAGACGCGGTCCGCAAGGCCGAGGCGCATTGAAGTCGCAGGCACGAAACATCCCGCCTGCGCGAGGATCACCGCGAGCGCGGCCTGGCGCAGGTATGTCGACTTGCCCGCCATGTTGGGGCCGGTGACCAACAGGAAGCGCGGCGCCGTGCGCGCCGCCGCGTCGAGATGCAGGTCATTGGCGGTAAAGCCCTTCCCTTCCCGGCGGAGGGCTGCCTCAACGACCGGGTGGCGAAGGCCCTTCGCCTCGAAGACGGGCGCGGCCTCGAGGACCGGGCGGACGGCGCCAGCTTCATCCGCCCACACGGCATTGGCCGCGGCGACATCGATTTCGGCGAGTGCAGAGGCGACTTGTGCCAGCGTTTCGCTTTCGGCAGAGACCCGGGCGCAGAACCCATCGAACACGGCGATCTCAAGCGCCCGCGCTTCTTCTTCTGCGCGGCTGATGCGGCCGGCGAGTTCGGCGAGTTCGGTCGTCGAGAAGCGCACGGCGCCGGCCATCGTCTGGCGGTGGATGAAATCCTGCGCGAGCGGCGGCTTCAGCATCGGGTCGGCAAGGCGCGCGGGCACCTCGATGAAATAGCCGAGCACATTGTTGAACTTGATCTTGAGCGCGCTGACACCGGTGGCCTCGGCATAGCGGCCCTGCATTTCGGCGATCACGCGGCGGCTGCCATCGCGGAGACTGCGGACTTCATCGAGCGCGGCGTCCCAGCCCGGTGCGACAAAGCCGCCCTCGCGGGCGAACATCGGCGGCGTCTCGACAAGGGCGGCAGCAAGGTCGGAGGCGAGAGCGCGGAGGCTGCCGAGACCCGCAAGACTTAGCACATCTGCTGCGGCGGCGAGGCGGGCGGGCAAGGCGGCGCCAGACTTCTTGAGGATGGCGGCAGACAGCATGCCAGCCTCAAGCGCGCGGGCGAGGGCCTGCAAGTCGCGCGGCCCGCCGCGCCCGAGGGCGAGGCGCATGCAGGCACGCTCAAGATCAGGGGCAGATTTGAGTGAAGCGCGCACATCGGTGAGCGCGGCGCGTTCGCCGGCAAAGAAACTCACGGCGTCATGGCGCGCTTCGATTTCGCTTCGGTCCCGCGAAGGCCGCGCGAGATTAGCGGCCAGCAAACGCGCACCGGGCGCAGTCACCGTCCGGTCAATGGCGGCGAGCAGCGTGCCTTCGCGGCCGCGCGAATAGGACCGGTCGATCTCCAGGCTGGCGCGGGTCGCAGGATCAATCAGCAGGGTGCCGCCAGGCTCGGCGCGCCTCGGCACGGCAAGGCGCGCAGGGCGGCCCGCCTGGGTGAGCTTCACATAGTCGAGCAGGAGGCCAGCAGCAGCGAGTTCTGCCTTGGAGAAATCGCCGAGTCCGTCGAGGGCGGCGACGCCGAACGCCTCCTTGAGGTGCGCCTCTCCGGATTTTGCCGTGGCCGCGCGGGCCGGGCGTTCGGTGACCGGGGCGGCGGCGATCTCGCGCAGACCTGCTAGCGCCGGGCGGTCCCGGTCACCTTCCGAGATCACGAGTTCGCTGAGCGGCCAGGCGAGCAACGCATCACCAATTCGGGCAGGATCGAGCGCGGCAAGTTCGAACAGGCCAGTGGACACGTCGCAAACAGCGAGCGCCGCCTCGCCCTGCCCCGTGAAGGCCAGCGCGGCGAGTGCCTGGCCCTGGCGGGCAGGTAGCAAGGTTTCTTCGGTCAGCGTGCCGGGAGTGACGACGCGCACGATTTCGCGGCGGACGATGGATTTCGAGCCGCGCTTTTTTGCTTCGGCCGGGCTCTCGGTCTGCTCGCACACCGCGACCCGGCAGCCGGCCTTGATCAACCGCGCGAGGTAGCCTTCCGCGGCGTGATAGGGCACGCCGGCCATCGGGATCGGGACGCCCTCATGCTCGCCGCGCGCAGTCAGCGTGATGTCGAGGATGCGGGCGGCCGTGACCGCGTCCTCGAAGAACAGCTCGTAGAAGTCGCCCATCCGGAAGAACAGCAGCGCGTCCGGCTGCGCCGACTTGATCGACAGGTATTGCGCCATGAAGGGCGTCGGCTCGGACGCGGCAGCAGCCTGGGGCGGCGATTTGGGAGAGGTGTCCGGCATGGGGCGGCAAGCTAGCCGGGCAGGACGGATTCGCAAAGCCGCCGCCTGCCGATGCGCGGATTTGCTTGTTGGCAGGCGCGGCGCAGCGCCCTAGACGGGAATACAGCCCTTTCCAACCGAAACAGAGCCGCCAATGACCACCCAGCGCCCGAGCTTCACCGACCAGGAAGCCCTCGATTTCCACTCGCACCCGACGGCGGGCAAGATCTCGATGATCCCGACCAAGCCGATGGGCACGCAGCGCGACCTGTCGCTGGCCTATAGCCCGGGCGTTGCCGTCCCGGTGCTGGCGATCGCCCAGAACTCGGACCTCGCCTATGACTATACGTCGAAAGGTAACCTCGTGGCCGTGATCTCGAACGGCACGGCGATCCTCGGCCTCGGCAATCTGGGCCCGATGGCGTCAAAGCCGGTGATGGAGGGCAAGTCCGTCCTGTTCAAGCGGTTTGCCGATATCGACAGCTTCGATGTCGAGGTGAATACGACCGATGCCGAGGATTTCATCCGTACCGTGCGCAATATCGGCGCGACCTGGGGCGGCATCAACCTCGAGGACATTTCGGCGCCGGACTGTTTCATCATCGAGAGCCGCCTGCGCGAAGAGCTCGACATACCGGTTTTCCATGACGACCAGCACGGCACAGCCATCATTGCCGCGGCAGGCCTGATCAATGCCTGCCATATCACTGGCCGTAAGCTTTCGGACGTCAAGGTCGCCGTCTCCGGCGCGGGCGCGGCAGGATTGTCCGTTGCCGGACTGATCCGCCACCTCGGCGTGAAGGGCGAGAACATCCTGCTGTGCGACACGGCGGGCGTCGTCTATGAAGGCCGCACCCAGAAGATGGACCAGTTCAAGTCTGCCTTCGCCGTGAAGACCAAGAAGCGCACGCTGGCCGAAGCGATGGACGGGGCGGATGTGTTCCTTGGTCTTTCGGTCAAGGGCGCGGTGACCAAGGACATGGTCAGATCCATGGCCAAGAACCCGATCATCTTCGCGATGGCAAACCCCGACCCGGAAATCACGCCGGAAGACATCAAGTCGGTGCGAGACGACGCGATCATCGCCACTGGCCGGTCGGACTATCCCAACCAGGTCAACAACGTTCTCGGCTTCCCGTACATCTTCCGCGGCGCGCTGGATGTGCGTGCCCGGAGCATCAATGAAGAGATGAAAGTTGCCGCGGCAAAGGCGCTGGCGGAACTGGCACGCGAGGATGTGCCGGACGAGGTCGCCGCCGCCTATCACGGCGCGCGCCCGAGCTTCGGCCGCGACTATATCATCCCGACGCCGTTCGACCCGCGCCTGATCAGCTTCGTGCCGCCGCTCGTGGCCAAGGCCGCGATGGATACCGGCGTTGCCCGCAAGCAGATCGCCGACATGGACGCGTACCGGCAGAGCCTTGTGCGCCGGGCCGATCCTTCGGCGGCCTTCCTGCAAGGCGTGCAGGCGCGCTGCCGCGATGTGAAACGGCGGATCGTGTTTGCGGAAGGCGAGGAGCCCGCGGTCGTGCGCGCCGCCTGGAGCTTCAAGAACCAGGGCCTCGGCCATCCGATCCTGATCGGCCGCGAGGCGCAAGTCGAGGCGACGATGGAACAGATGGGCGTGCCGGCCGGCTCGCTCGACATCATCAATGCGCGCCTGTCGGACAATAACCCCGTCTATGTGGACATGCTTTACCCCCGCTTGCAGCGCAAAGGCTACCTGAAGCGTGACGTGCAGCGCCTCGTGAACCAGGACCGCAACGTGTTCGGCGCCTGCATGCTGAAGAACGGCGATGCCGACGGCATGGTGACCGGTGTGACGCGCGCCTATGACGTGGCCCTGAAGGATGCGCTGCTGGTGCTAGACCCGATCCCCGGCCAGGCGGTGATCGGCATGTCGATGGTCATCAACATGGGCAAGACGATCTTCATCGCGGACACGAGCGTCAACGAACTGCCCGACGGGCAGACGCTGGCGAACATTGCGCTCGAAGCCGTGCGCGCCGTGCGCAGCGTCGGCTTCCAGCCGCGCGTGGCTTTCCTCTCCTACTCGACCTTCGGCAACCCGATGGGAGAGCGCGGCGACAAGGTGCGCGATGCGGTGTCGATTCTCGACCGGACACCCGGCATCGACTTCGAGTACGAAGGCGACATGAACGCCGATGTGGCACTCAACCCGAACCACAAGCTGCTCTATCCCTTCTCGCGCCTGAGCGGGCCGGCGAACGTGCTGGTGATGCCAGCAATCCACTCGGCCTCGATCGCGACCAACCTTCTGGAGCAGATGAGCCGTTCCATCGTGATCGGTCCGATGCTGCTCGGTCTGGAGAAGCCGGTGCAGATTGCGTCCCTCGGCGCAACCGTCGGCGATATCGTTGACCTGGCCTCGCTGGCCGCATTCGATATCGACCAGGTTCACACGAGCTAGCTGGCCGCCGGCGCCTCTTCGGGCCTGGGCGCCAGTCTCGACTGGCGATACCATTCGAACGCGGACAATGCGACGGCGACCCCGCCGAGCCAGAAGGTGAGGATGAAGACGCTGTAATAACCCTGCGTCTCGATCATCGCGCCGAGCCAAGGCCGGCCGAGCGTGCCGATCAGCATGGTGAGCGAGGCGAGCAGCGCATACTGCACGGCGGCAAAGCGCGGGTTCACGACGGATGTGAGATAGGCGACCACGGCCACGCTGGCAAAGCCGCCCGCGAGGTTTTCGCCGGCAATCGCGATCATCAGCCGGGCCATGCGTTCGCCCGCTTCGGCGCCCTGCCCTTCCGGCGATATCTGCGCCGCCCAGCCGGCGAAGGTGCGCACCGGATCGGCGAGCCAGGTCCATTCGAGGAAGGCATCGATGCCCATGCCGCCACGCGACAGGTCCGCAAACAGAAGGTTGGTGGCCGCCGCCAGCACCGCGCCGATCACGAGCACCGGCATGCGGCCAAGGAAGCTGATCACGACGGCGCCCAGCGCTGCGCCTGCCACGGTCATCAGTACACCGAAGAATTTCGAGGCGACGGCGACATCGGCCATTGTATGATGCAGCGCGCCGAAACGGTCATCGAGATAGAACGGATAAGCGAACGAACCCCAGACCGAATCCGTGAACCGATAGGTCAGCGCCAGCAACAGGACAAGCAGCGCGCCCCAGCCGAGGCGGCCGATCAGATCCATCAGCGGATCGAAAATGGAGCGGAACACGGCGCGGATGATGCGCGCGGGCGCTGGCTCGTCGCTCGGACCATCGATGATCTCGGCAGGCTCCCGTCCATGGCGCAGCAGCAGCGCGAGGGCGCCCATGGCTGGAAGCAGCACCGTGAGAAACACGATCCAGGGACCTTGTTGCTGTACGAACTTGCCCCCGCTTGGCGGAGGCACTTCGGTGAACGAAGCGATCACGAAGCTCGCGATCATAAAGAATGCGGCGATCCATCCGGTGGCGACCAGCAGCGTCGCGAAGGTGCGCTCGCGCTCGGGCAGCCTCGCCTGGAAGGTCAGCCGTTTGCTGCCCGGTCCAGTCTCGATCTGCGGCTCGGGCGCCAGAAGCGTGCCCGAAATCGACAGCACCATCATCGCAGCAATCATCACATAGACGACGACCCAGCCGAAATAGCCTGCCAGAAGCAGCGCCAGGAAGCCCGTGATGAAACCCGCGATCCGGTAGCCGAACTGGTAGAGCGCGGCCATCAGGTCCTTGTCTTCCTCAGACCGGGCGACTTCGATACGCCAGGCATCCAGCACGATATCGTGCGTGGCGGAGAAGAGCGCGGCGAACAGCGCAATGACGGCAACGAGGCCGATATTCACTCCCGGATTCGAAAACGCGAGCAGGAAGAGCAGACCGGCAATCGGCAGCTGCAGGCTGAACAGCCATGTGCGCCGGGCACCGAGGAAGGGAAATGGATGGTGCGCCGACTGGAAGGCCGGCGACCAGAGGAACTTGAAGGCATAACCGATGGTGACAATCGACAGCACACCGATCGTCGACGGCGTGACCCCTTCCGTAGTCAGCCATGCATTCAGCGTGCCGAGCACGGCGCCATAAGGAAGGCCTGCGGATAGCGCGAGCAGGAACATGGCGGCCATGCGCCGGTCGCGCATGGCCTTCAGTGCACGGATGAACCGCGGCGCCGGTTTCTGGGCGTCAGGGAGCGCTTCAGCCGCGGTCATGCAGCGCCTGTCAGGCGGCCAGCGCCGGCTGTCCACTGCGCTGCAAGCGAGCGCAGTGCTTCGGCGTCCAGCGGCTTGGCCGCAACGCCGTTGGCACCGGCCTCGCGGGCGCGGCGTTCGATGTCCGGGGTCATCTCGGCAGAAATGGCGATGACCGGGGCGGTGAACCCGCTCACCCTGAGGCGGCGCATGGCTTCGAAACCGTCCATAATGGGCATCCTCAGATCCATCATCACAAGGTCGGGCTGCATCCGCGCGGCGGCTTCCAGCGCTTCGCTGCCCGTGACGGCCACAGTGACCGCAAAACCCGCTGATTCCAAGGCACGGCGTGCAATGAGGGCGTTTACAGGATTGTCATCCGCGATCAGTACGCGGCCCCCGCCGGAAGCCGACTCGGGCTCCTCGGAGACGAGGCGGCCGCTGCGCGCCACCTGGATCCGCTCGGCGAGCGAGGACGTACGCAGCGGGCGCACGAGCCAGCCGCGGCAGCCCAGCTGGCGGAAGCGGCCGATGGCGCCGCGGTCCTCGGGCCTGAGCACGACCAGTGCCGGGGCGCGGCGGGCGAGCGCGCCGACGATGGCTTCAGGCAGGTCTGCGCCGATCAGGATGACGTCGAGACCGGGCGGAACGAGGCCGGAGGAGAGATCGATCTGGCAGGTTTCGGTGCCGAGCGCCGCCATCGCCGCAGCGAGTGACAGCGTGGTGGCGGGCGGCAACCCGGCGAGGCCGATGCGGCCACCGAGCCGGGGGGCTTCCTCGAACGGCGGCTTGGCGGAGCGGGCGAGCGGGATGTCGACCGTAAACGTCGCCCCTTCCCCGAGCGCGGAGGCAACGCGCACTTCGCCGCCAAGAAGGTCTGCGAGCCGCTTGACGATGGCAAGGCCGAGACCGACGCCGCCTTCGCGGTACGCATCGCCGTGCGCGGACTGGCGGAAGGCTTCGAACAGGCGCGCCTGATCCTGCGGCGCGATGCCGGGGCCCGTATCGCGCACATGAAAGGCGAGCCCTGTTGCGCGCGGCTCGACATCGACAAGGACGGCGCCGCGGGCCGTGAATTTCAGCGCATTGCCGACGAGATTGAACAGGATCTGCCGCAAGCGGCCGGCGTCGCCTTCGTAGTTTGGTGCCGTCCCGCCAAGGACGCGGACCGCAAGATCGAGACCTACTGCATGAGCGCGGGGCGAGAGCAGCTCGACGACTTCGCGGGCCAGCTGGAGCGGGCTGAAGGTTTCGCGTTCGAGCTCAACGGCGGCGGCATCAAGCCGGGCATAGTCGAGCACGTTGTTCAGGAGATCGAGCAGGCGCCCGCCGGACAGGCGGATCGTCTCGGCATATTCGCGCTGGGCAGGGGAAAGATCCGTTTCCAGCAGCAGGGATACGGTGCCGAGGATGCCGTTGAGGGGCGTGCGGATTTCATGGCTGGCCGTCGCCAGGAAGGCCTGTTCCGGCGAATCAGTTCGGCTTGGCTTTTCGGGCGGCGAGGTCATCTGCCGGACCCTAGCGCCAAGGCCTGAGCAGAGCCTTAACCGGGCCACTACCGGGCGATCATCGAACCGGTGGCCGTTTGTGCGCCGGAGGCCGGCCGGTGCCGGTAGCTGAGTGCTTCAGCGACGTGAACGCGGCGTACCGCTTCCGAACCATCAAGATCGGCAATCGTACGGGCGACTTTCAGCACGCGGGTATAGCCCCGTGCGGTCAGCGACAGCTTGGCTGCAGCGTCCGACAGGAGCGCTGCGCCAGCAGAATCCGGCGCCGCGAAGGTATCGATGGCACCTGGCGGCATGTCGGCATTCACAAGGCGGCGGCCTTCCGGACCGCTATCGAAGCGGCCTGCCTGCAGCTCGCGTGCTCGGGCGACCCGTTCACGGACTTCGGCCGTGCCTTCGGACGGTGCCGGCAGGCTGAGGTCGACGGCGGTGACCGGGGGTGTTTCATAGAAGAGATCGATCCGGTCCATGAAGGGGCCCGAGACGCGGGACTGATAGTCCTGCGCGCAGCGGGGCCCGCGCGTGCACGCCGCCGCGCCTGGCCCTCCCCCGCAGCGGCAAGGGTTCATTGCAGCGATCAGCTGGAAACGAGCCGGGTAGCGCACGTGCCGGTTTGCCCGCGCGATCACGGCCTCGCCTGCTTCAAGCGGCTGGCGCAGGCTATCGAGCACCTGGGCCGAGAATTCGGGCAATTCGTCGAGGAACAGCACGCCGTGATGCGCGAGGGAGACCTCGCCGGGCTTCGCACGGATGCCGCCGCCAACAAGGGCCGCCATCGAGGCGGAATGGTGCGGCGCCCGGAAGGGCCTTGTGCGCGAAAGCTGGCCGCGCTGCAGCAGGCCCGCAATGGACTGGATCTGCGAGACTTCCAGCAGTTCGCGCGCCGAGAGGGGTGGCAAGAGGCCCGGCAGGCGCTGCGCCAACATCGACTTTCCGGATCCGGGCGGGCCGCAATAGAGCAGGTTGTGACCGCCCGCAGCAGCGATCTCAAGCACGCGCTTGGCGCCTTCCTGGCCCTTCACTTCATTGAGGTCCGGGCCGATTGGCGCTTCCAGCAGGTCGCCCTTCTTCGGCGGGGCGAGCACGCTGCGGCCCGCGAAATGATTGATCAGTGCGATCAGGCTCTGCGCCGGCAGGACATTGCCTCCGGCCCAGGCCGCTTCCGCGCCGCAGACTTCCGGGCAGATCAGGCTGAGCCCCATCGCCTCTGCCGCCATGGCCGCCGGGAGGACGCCGGAGGTTTCGACAAGGCGGCCGTCCAGCGACAGCTCGCCGATGGCCGCATATTTCGCCAGCTGGTCTTCCGGGATGACGCCCAGCTTGGCGAGCATCGCGAGGGCAATCGCGAGGTCGTAGTGGCTGCCTTCCTTGGGAAGGTCCGCCGGAGCGAGGTTTACGATGACCCGCTTGGGCGGCAGGGCGAGGCCGAGCGCAGCGAAAGCGGCGCGTACGCGCTCCCGGCTTTCACCGACCGTCTTGTCCGGCAGGCCGACAACCATGAAGGCGATCTGCCCGCCGGAGAGTTGAACCTGCACGTCGACCGGCTGGGCCTCGACGCCGTCAAACGCGAATGTGGTGATCCGTGCGACCATTCCGGGCCCCTTCCCGCCTTCGGATTGCCTAACACAGGCACTCGAACAAAGGAAGAACAATTTCTTAATAAAATGGAAATCGGGGACCCAAAAACACTCCAGAAACCCTCCACAAGTCCATGTGGAGTATCCAGAGCTACGGGCTTCAGGCCTCGACGGTTTCGACGGCCGCCAGGGCAGCGCGCAGGACTTCGAGGCCGGCACCTTTCCTGACGGCGTTTTCTGAGAGGATGCGGCGCCACTGCCGGGCGCCGGGTTGGCCGGCGAAAAGGCCGAGCATATGGCGGGTCATCGAATGCAGGCTTGAGCCTTCTGCGAGGCGGGCGGCGATGTAGGGCTCATAGGCGCGCACCGCCTCACCTGCCGTGACGGGTAGGGCGGCGCCGAACAGGCGGGCGTCGACGGCGCCGAGGAGGCCGGGTGTCTGGTACGCGGCGCGGCCGAGCATGACGCCGTCAAAGGTTTCCAGGTGTTCCGTACACTGATCGAGGGTGGTGATGCCGCCATTGAGGGTGATCGTCAGGCCCGGCCGGATGCGCTTCAGCTCGGCAACGAGGCCGTAGTCGAGCGGCGGGACTTCGCGGTTTTCTTTTGGGCTGAGACCCTTGAGCCAAGCGGCGCGGGCGTGGACGGTGAACACGGAGCATCCCGCGGCAGATACCTTGTCCACGAAGGTGAAGAGCGTTTCCCGGGCCGGGAGGTCATCGATGGCGATACGGTTCTTCACGGTGACTGGGATGGAAACCGCAGCGCGCATGGCGGCGACGCAGTCTGCGACAAGGTCCGGCTCGGCCATCAGGCAGGCCCCGAAGGCGCCGGACTGGACGCGCTCGGACGGGCAGCCGCAATTCAGGTTCACCTCGTCATAGCCGAAATCTTCCGCAATGCGCGCCGCCTCGGCGAGCTTGGCAGGGTCTGAGCCGCCAAGCTGGAGGACGAGAGGGTGTTCCTGCGGACTGAAGCCCAGCAGTCGTTCGCGGGGGCCGTGCAGGACCGCGTCAGCGGTGACCATCTCGGTCCAGAGCAGCGCCTTTTTCGACAGCGTGCGGTGGAAGGCCCGGCAATGACGGTCGGTCCAATCCATCATCGGGGCGACGGAGAAGCGGTAGTCGGGGCCGGGCACGGCGGGTTTGTTCCTCAAGGCAGCAGCCTCAGCGCTTAGCCTGTGCGGGGCAGGATGGCCAGACTTGTGGCGCGGCTGGCGGTATGCAGCGCGGCGGGCTAAGAGCCCGCGCATGACAGACAATGCCCGCCTCGACGCCCTCGAAATCCGCATCGCCCATCAGGATCAGGTGATCGAAGACCTGAATCAGACAGTGATTGCGCAATGGGCGGAGATCGACCGGCTATCCCGGCAGCTGGCACGGCTGATTGAACATGTTGCGACGGCGGCAGAGACGGCCGGACGTGACCCGGCAGACGAGCCGCCTCCCCCGCACTGGTAGACCGGGGTCATTTCTTCGCGCCGGATGCGCTCAGGCGCTCCTCGGAATGGAAGGCGCGTTTGAGGGCCTCGTGAGCCTCGCGAACGTCACGACGCCTGGCGGCAAGGCGGGTTTCAGCGGCGCGGCGGTTCTCGATCAGCTTGCGGGCGTGGCCGTGCTGCTCGGCAAGGACATGCGCGTCGATTCCAGCGGCGACCTCATCCAGCGCGGCGAGTTCGCGGGTGATGCCAGCGATTTCCGCTTCGATCTCCTCCGCCTCGATCTGCAGCGCGCGCACGCGCTGCTCGGCGCTCTGGCGTTTCAGGGCGACAATCCGTTTCAGCACCTGGGCCTGTTTGGCCATGCCTTACCCCTGGGTCTGCGCGCGGATGCGCTCGACAAACTGGATGGCCGCAGCAACGGCGGCGAAGTGTTCCGGACGGATTTCCTCATCGACTTCGACAAGCTTGTAGAGCGAACGCGTGGCCGGCGGATCGTGATAGATCGGAATCTTGTGTTCGGCCGCGATCTCGCGGATGCGGGCGGCGAGATTGTCGACGCCCTTGGCGACGCAGACCGGCGCCTTGTTGCTTTCGGGGTCCCATTTGAGGGCCACGGCATAGTGGGTCGGGTTGACCATGATGACGGTGGCCTGGGGCACATTCTTCAGCATCTGGCCGCGCGAGATCTTCGTCGCCTTCTCGCGGCGCATCATCTTGAGATGAGGGTCGCCTTCGCTCTGCTTCATCTCCTTCTTCATTTCCTCGCGCGACATCTTCAGCTTGTTGAGATGCAGCTGGCGCTGGAGCGGCAGGTCGATGACGGCCAGCGCGACATGGAAGATGAGGAAATAGAAGATGAGCCGGAGGGTCTGATTGAAGGTGAACTGGTAGAAGTTTCCCTGCTGGATTTCCGAGCTCGAGTAATAGTCCTGCACGAACTGGACGAGGAACACGGTGCCGATGATGCCGGCGAACAGGAGCTTCACCGTATCCTTGAGAAAGTCGAGCAGCCCGCTCGCTCCATACTTCTTCTTCAGATGGTCCATCGGCGAGATCTTGTTCATGTCCAGCTCGATCTTCTTCATGGAGAACGTGATCGAGCGCTGGATGAAGAGTGCCGCAAGGACGATTGCAGCCAGGACAAGGAAGATCGGGAGGATGTGCAAAAGCACATTCCCGGTCCAGCCCCAAACGGCGGAGCCGCCGGAGTCGAAGGTATCCTTCGCAAAGGCATCGCCGTGATAGAGCATTGCCGAAAAGTCGTTAAACAGACTTTGCCCCACAAGCGAGTTCAGAATGAACGCTGCCGCGACGATGCCGATGATCAGTGCAAGGGCATTGGCTTCCTTCGACTGCGGAACGTTGCCTTCCTCGCGGGCCTGACGAAGCCGCTCCTCGGTGGCATCGAATTCCTTTTCACCACTGTCATTGTCCTGCTCGGCCATCGGTCAGCTCACATCCATCCGACGACTTGCAGCGCACGGTCTTTCCAGGCCACCAGCAGGCCCCCGATGGTGATCGCCAGCAGCATGACGCCTGCGCCCACCATGAAGGGGGCGCCGACGAAGGCGACCATCAGCGAGGGCAGAGCCTTGTTTATGAACCCGAGGCAGATGTTGTAGAGCAGGTTGATCGCCACGAAGGGCCAAGCGAGCAGCAGCGCGAAGCTGAACGCGGAGAAGAGGCTCTGGGTCAGCATCGGGCCGCTGAGCACCGTCAGTGCACCGAGGGGAATATCCGTATAGAGACGCATCAGGGCCGAGATGGCCTCGACGTGGAAGTTTGCCGTGAGCAGCACTGCGGCGCCGGCCATGGACAGCATGTTGGCGGTGAGGGTCTGGGCCTCGTGCTCCAGGGCCGGTGCTAGGAACTGGGACAGGCCGATCGACTGGGCGATCACCGATCCGGCAATCGATAGCATCCAGATCGTGGCGCGCAACATCACGCCGAGCGCGAAGCCGATGAAGATCTCGGTGGCGATGAGCCCGGTCAGCGTGGTGATCTCGGTCGTCACCGGCGCCGTGAACTGACCCGAAGTGGTCATGGCGAGGGCCACACCAATCAGCAGGAAGGCCCGCGCGCGCGTCGGAATCACCTGCTCGCCGATGCCGGGCATGAAGAAGATGATGAAGGACAGCCGGGCGACAACCGTCATGAACAGCGCGATCCACGCCGTCAGTTCTTCCGGCAACGGAAGACCCGGGACCATTACGCAACGCCGATAATGTACGGCTTGCTGCGTGCGCTGATTTCCTCATAGGCGACGACGGCGTTGCGGATGCCCTTGCTGGCAAGGACGGTTTGCAGGAAGCGGCGCCGGCGGGACGTGGTGGCAACGGCGGCGACGATGCCCTTCTGGGCGACTTCGTTCAGCTTGCCCTGGATCGCGTTGATCAGCTCACCAAAGAGTTCCGGCGGCAGAGCGATATCCGCGCTGCCCCCTTCCCCGTTGACCTCGTATTCGGAGAAGCGCTGCTCCCAATTGGCTGACAGCTGGACGAGGGGGAGGCGACCCTGATCGTCCTGCAGCCGGTCGACGATCTGGAAGGCAAGGCGCTGGCGCACAAGCTCGACGATGCGCGGCACGGGCAGGTTCTGCGCCTTCACTTCGGCGATTGTCTCGATCACCAGGAAAAGGTTACGGATGGAGATGCGCTCTGCGAGCAGCAGGCGCAGCACCGAGAGCAGGGTCTCCTGCGAGACCTTTCCGGGGACGTATTCGTCAAGGAAACGCTGGTTGGCCGCGGCACGGTCGGTATCGGAAATGCGGGTCAGCGCATCGAGCGTCTCGACCATCACCATCCGGGTGAAGACGAGCGAGAAGTTCGACTGGATGACTTCCAGCATGTGGGTTGCAAGAACTTCCATCGGCTCGACCACCGGAATGCCGGCGGCCGTGAGTTCCTGTTTCTTGCCGTTCGGCAGCCAGCGGGCAGCGGCCTTGTAGACGGGCTCGCGCACCTTCTCGCCGATCAGGTGGGGCAGCTGGTTGTCTTCGATCAGGGCGAGGACATTGCCCGGCTTAAGCGTGCCGGAATCGATCCGTACACCCTGTATGCGGATACGGTATTCGTTGCGCTTCAGCGTCGGGTTGTCGGTCATCCGGATCGGCGGCAGGACGAAGCCGTATTCCTCGGCGATGTAGCGGCGGATCTTGTCGACACGGCTTTCAAAGCCGTTTTCACCGACCAGTACGAGGTTGACGAGGTCCGGGGCGACTTCGAGGTGGATTTCGTCCGAATAGATCGAATCGCCAATCTTGGCGGGCTTGGGCGGAGCGGTAAGCGCGGTATCAGCCTCTTCGGTCGCCTTGTCTTTCTCGGCCTTCCTGAGCAGGAAGGCGAGGCCCGCAAAGCTGGCCGAAGCGATGATGAACGGCAGGAAGGGCAGGCCCGGAAGGACGGCGAAGACGGCGAGGATGCCGGCGACGATCAGCAGCGGCGTGGCATTGCCGGCGAGCTGCTTGCCGAGGGCAAGGTCGATGGCGCCTTCTTCGCGGCCCTTTGAGAGAAGGAGGGCAGCCGCGACCGAGACGATGACGGCCGGGATCTGCGTCACCAGGCCGTCGCCGACGGTAAGGATCGAGTAGTTGTTGAGCGCTTCGACGAAGCTCAACTGGTGTACCATTACGCCGAAGCCGATGCCGGCCACGAGGTTCAGCGCCGTGATCATCAGGCCGGCGATGGCGTCGCCCTTGACGAACTTCGAGGCACCATCGAGCGAGCCGAGGAAGGCAGCTTCTTCCTGTTCTTTCTGGCGGCGCAGCTTTGCCTCTTCATGCGTGATCGCGCCGACGGCGAGGTCGGAGTCGATGGCGAGCTGCTTGCCGGGCATCGCATCGAGGGCGAAGCGCGCGCCGACTTCGGCCATGCGGCCGGCACCCTTGGTGATGACCATGAAGTTCACGATCATGATCACGCCGAACACGACGAGGCCGACGAAGAGGTTTCCGCCCATGACGAACATGGCAAAGCCTTCGATCACGTGGCCGGCGGAGTCCGTCCCGGTATGCCCCTGCCCGATGATCAGCTTGGTGGAGGAGACGTTCAGCGCGAGGCGCAGGATCAGCGTGGCGAGCAGGATGCTGGGGAAGGATGAGAAGTCGAGCGGCTTCTCGACGAAGACCACAGTGGTGAAAATCAGGATAGAGAGCGCGAACGAGATGGTCAGGCCGATGTCGATGACCCAGGCCGGCATCGGCAGGACCATCACGAGGATGATGACCATCAGGCCGATCGCCAGCAGCGAGGTCGGATTGGCAAGCCCGGAGGCACTCATCTTGGGCATTGGAACTCTATCCGGCAATCAGGGGGATGACCCAGTTATTGAACAGATCGAGCGCGACCTTGGTCATGTAACCGAGCGAAAGAAAGAAGACGATGAGGACGGCGAGGATCTTCGGGATGAAGGTCAGCGTCATTTCCTGGATCGATGTCAGTGCCTGCAGGAGACCGATGACGAAGCCGACGACGAGGGTGGTCGCCAGGATCGGCAACCCCATCATGGCAGCGCCCCAGAGATGGGCGCGCAGGACTTCGAAGATTTCACCCTCTGACATGACTTGAAACGTGCCTCAGACCGGCATCCGCAGGAGTTCCTGATAGGCTTCGACGACCTTGTCGCGGATCGTCACGACAGCATCGAGCATCAGTTCGGCATTGCTGAGGGCCTGCACCATGGCGTGCGGGTCGGCGCCCGAGACCGCTGTCTGCATGGCCGTTGTCTCGGCCTGCTGGAGGGCGGCGCGGAAATCGCCGATGCCTTCGGTGACAGCGTTGCCGACGGCGTCAGGCTTGGTGGCCGTCGTTGCGGTTTCGATGGGGCGCGTATTGCTGAACGCGGCGTACGGATTGAATCCCAGGCTCGACATCTACAATCTCCCTAGCGGCGCAGGACATCCAGCAAGGAGCGGTACATCGACCGCGCCTGCTGGAACGAGTTGAGGTTGGCTTCGTAGGACCGGTTGGCTTCGCGCATGTCGGCGAGTTCCGTGACGAGCGAGACGTTCGACATCGTCACATAGCCCTCACCGTCCGCCATCGGATGTTCCGGATCGAAATTGCGGACACCTTCGGCCTGATCGAGCTGGACGCGCGTGGCCATGAACTGGCCGGCGGTGGTCTGGGCCGGGGAAACCATCAGCAGTTTGCGTTTGTATCCGGGCGTGTCGACGTTCGAGATATTCTCGGACGTGATGCCCATGCGCTTCGTCTGAAGCTCCATCCCGGAGATCGCTTGCATCATTGTGGCTTTAAGCGGGTTCATCAGACTTCTCCTCAGGGCCGCCGGCCAATGGCCGTGCGGAGCAGGTCCATCGACTTGGTGTAAACGGAGATGGCGAGGCTGTGCTGGCCCATGGCCTCGGCCGAATTGAAGATTTCCTGCTCGAGGCTGACACTGTTCCCGTTGGGCGCCATGGGGGTGTCGGCATCGAAGATCCGGATACCCTGCGACATCTGGTCCGGCGCCGCGCTGGCATTCAGCCGCGCGAGATAGGCCTCGAACGGCTCGATCTGCTGCGCCTTGTAACCGGGCTCATTGGCCCGGGCGATGTTCGTGGCACTGACGTTCTGCGCCTCGGCCGCATATTGGGCCATCGCGCCGTAGATCTTGAAGAGCGAAAGGTCTGAAAACATGGCAGGGTGCACCGCAGTTAACCATTTGAGAAAATGTTCGGATTAATTGAAGAATAGGTTAACAAGAGAGAGGGTTTTGTTTACTTGCGCGCCTTGCCCGCCTCACCGCCCACCCGGCTTTTCACCCTTTGGGGAACCGTCACGGACGTGGCGCCGGGCCTCCTGAAGATCTCAGGAGTCAGCGAACTGGCGGGGGTGGGCAACGAAATCCTGATCCAGAAACCCGGCGAAACCATCCATGGAGAGATCCTGGCGATCTCGGCCGAAAGTGTTACCGCGCTGCTGTTTTCGCCGTGCGACACGATCAGGATCGGCGACAGGGTCGAAATCGAGCCTGAGGCCCGCATCGAACCCGGGGATCACTGGCTGGGCCAGGTCATCAACTACCGGGGGGAGATTGCCGGCGCGGGCGCAGACACAGCCCCGGTCCGGGCCAGCAGCCGCCGTCTGACGGCCCCCGCCCTGCCGCCGCATGCCCGGCGCAGCCTCGGGCCGAGGCTGGCCACCGGCTGGATGGTGACCGACACGCTGCTGCCGATCTGCCGGGGCCAGCGGCTTGGGCTGTTTGCAGGCTCCGGGATCGGCAAATCGACCTTCCTCGGCTCCCTCGCCACGGGCCTTGAGGCCGACCGGGTCGTAATTGCCCTGATCGGCGAGCGCGGCAAGGAAGTGAACGACTTCGTCAAGCACACCCTGACGCCGGAAATGCGCAAGAGGACGGTGGTCGTGACGGCGACCGCCAGCGAATCACCCGGCGCCAAGAAGCGGGCGGCCAATTGCGCGATTGCGACCGCCGAACACTTCCGGGACCAGGGTCACAATGTGCTGTTCCTGTTCGACTCGATCACACGCCTGGCCGAGGCGCACCGCGAGTCGGCCCTGCTGGCGGGCGAAGTGCCGGCATTGAACGCCTTCCCGCCCTCGACCGTTCGTGTCATCGCGGAACTTGCGGAGCGGGCCGGACCGGGAACGGACGGCAAGGGAGACATCACGGCGATCTTTTCGGTGCTCGTCGCTGGATCTGACCTTGAAGAGCCGGTGGCCGACATGATCCGCGGCATGCTGGACGGACACATCATCCTGGCCCGGCCGATTGCGGAGCGCGGCCGGTATCCGGCGATAGATGTGTTGCGCAGCGTTTCGCGCTCGCTGCCAGGCGCGGCGACCGGGGAAGAAAACGAGCTGCTCCGGGAGTATCGCCGGATGATTGCGCTATACGAAGAGATTGCGCCAATGCTGCGCGCCAACCTCTATGAATTCGGACGGGACATGAACGGCGACCGAGCAATCGGCCTGTTCCCGGCGCTCGACAATTTCGTGGCGACGCGAAGCCCGAGCGGAATCGAGGCTTCTTTCAGTGTGCTGAGGGAAATGCTCTCGGGGAACCCGCCGCAACCGGCAGCCTCCGCACCGAAGCGTTGATCAGAGCCCACTCATGAGCAGGTTTATACCGCCCTGCCCGCCGAGACCTACGCCGCCATTCAGCAGCGTCAGGGCGTTTGCGGCGGGAGAATAGTTCGACGCGTTGTTCTTGATCGAGTCCATCGTGTGAAAGCGCTCGATGACCTTGTTGATCATCTCCGGCGTGGTGAGAGATTTCAGGTCGCTGACACCGAAGCGCTTCTGCAGACTATCCTTCAGCCACTCGGCCTGCTTGTCGATATCCAGCTTGCGGATCTCCGTAGGCAGATTGAGCGCGGTTTCCAGAAGGGTCCGTACCGGGACATTGCCGAGCATCCGATAGAGCATCGCCGTTTCACTGGACCCGGTCCCGATCAGGTCTCCGATCTCGGACTGATAGTTGAGGGCGAGGCGCATGGAATCGTCGACCTGGCCGACGGCGGTCTGGAACGTCGCTGTGTCATAGTCGGCCGTGATCTTGTCGAGCGCTTCAGGCGTGACTGTGATCGTGTCATTGACCGGCTTGAAGGCTTGCGCAAACGCCGTGTATTTCGGATTGTTGAGGCGTGTGAGGAAATTGCTGGTGGGGTCAGCAGCTTCCTTCAGAACCTTGTCGATGAAGCCGCGCTTCCATTCCTCCCCGCCGAGATCAAATGCTGTCAAGGCGACCCGCAGCAGCCGCTTGTCATTCAGGAACTGTTCCTTGGTGAGCGGCTCAGACAGTTTTTCGGTGAAATAGGCACGGTCTGCCTTGATCTGCGGCGAGTTTGCATGGCTGCTCAGCTGCCGGTCGTAAGTCGACTGCAGGAATTTCCATCCGTTGTTCCCGGTGAGGGGTATGACGGGCTGGAAAGCCATCTAGGCAACCCGGGCTTCGGCCGCGGCAGGCACGGGCTGCGCGCGGTGGGCCAGCAGCTGCGCCTCGATCGCCAATACCTGGCGAAGATGGCAGAGCGCCGAATAGTGATTGCCGCGGCTGAGCATGGATCTCAGGGTCGGGATGAGGTCGGCATCAATCGGGCGGAAAATGTCGAGCAGTGCGACACACTCTGCATCGATCGCGGGCGTCGCGTGCGCCGCTTCAAGGTCGCCTGTGATGATCAGCTGGATGGCGTAGTAGATGCGCTTGACGGGCGTATCGATTTCCTCGGGCCGCATGGCATCGCGGCAGCGCAGCACGCGGGCGCTTCCATCGGCAATCCGTATACGGGCGGGTTTGTCACCGTTTTCCAGCAGGGCGCCATTGACGATGAAGCGCTCGCCAGGCGCAATCTTCAGAACCAGTCCGGACATCAGAGCCCCTCCTCTGTGACGTTGTACACGGACTGGCGCACCAGGCCTGCCATGACCGTCCTGTTGACTTCGATCAGATCGGAAATGTTTTCCTCGCCGGCGAGTGTCTTGAGACTGGCGCGGCGGACGAATTCGGAGAGATAGATGAGGCTCTGCTTGAGTTCATCCGGCAAGGCATTGCCGGGCAGCAGAAGATCGGTGGCGATGAGGGTCCATAACTGCTGGTTGCGATGAATGGCATCGGCCCAGTCTGTGATGGATCGGGTTTCCGGATCACGAACGCTCTCGAGCGCCTCGGTGATCTGGAGGAAGAGGGCGTATTCGATTTCCTTGTTGCCTGCCGTGCGCTTTGCGACTTCGCCGTACGCCTTGAACGCCAGTGCTTGCAACTCACCCTCCTGGAAGAAAATAGGAAACCCGGGGGCATCTTGCCCCCGGGCCTAGTCGTTAGATTAGCGGAAGAGCGACATGAGCGCCTGCGGCTGCTGGTTCGCAATCGACAGGGCCTGAACGCCGAGCTGCTGCTGAACCTGCAGGGCCTGCAGTTTCGCCGAAGCGGCTTCGATGTCCGAGTCCGTCAGGCTGCCGACGCCGGCTTTCAGCGAGTCGGTCAGCGTGTTGACGAAGTCAGCCTGGCTCTTGATGCTGGCCTGCGACGAACCGAATGCAGCGGCAGCGTCGATAGCGACCTGCAGCAGGTCTTCGATCGTGCCCATTGCAGTGGCAGCATCCGTGTTGTCTGCGACGCTCAGCGTTCCGAGGTCGGTGAGGATGTCGGTGTCGAGGTCCACGCGGCTAACAACGATGTTTCCAGCCGTGACCGAGCCATCAGCAGCGCGGTTGAGCGAGGAGAGAACGTTCACGTCGTCGGTGCTGGTGCCGTCGATCAGGTTCAGGCCGTTGAACTGGGCAGCCGCGATGAAGCCAGTGATCAGGTCGGTTTTCGCCGTGATGTCAGCGCCGATTTTCACGCGGTCGACGTTTTCGCCCTGGGCGGTCACGACGAGCGTTTTGATCTCCTGAAGCGTCTTCACGATCTGCTCAGAAGCCGAGCGGGCAACGCCGACGGTTGCGGCGCCGAGGTTCAGCGAGTCGGAGATCTGCTTGAAGCTTTCGACGTCAGACGACATCACGGTGGCAACGGCCCAGATACCGGCGTTGTCTTTGGCCGTGGCAACTTTCTTGCCGGTTGCGATTTCGCTCTGCACGCCTTCGAGGTTACGGTTCACGTTGCGCAGGGTCTCGAGGGCAACCATTGCGCTGTTATTGGTCAGGATGCTGGACATGCTTATTCCCTATACTGAAAAAGTCTGCGCTCTCAGCGCGACTGTTGGTTTCTGATTTTGCGTCGTCCTGACAGTGGGGTTTCGCCCCTCAACCACTCTGGGTTTCAACAACCCGTATTAAACCCAAAGCCTGAATGTACAGTTAACTGCATTCATGCTCTTCTATTGAAAGTTCCGGTTGCATTCGTGAAAGAAAGTTGAGCGCCGCCGCGCCCGTAAGAGCCGACATGAGCTGCGGCATTCAGGTTTTCGAGACGAGAGATCGCGTGGCGCAAACCGTTGCGGATGGCCGACATGTGCGCGGCATTCTCTTCCGCGAGCTGAACGATCTTTGCCGCCGCCTTTCGCTTCTCCAGGGAAGCGTTCGACAATCCGCCAAGCGCGATGAAGCCTTCAAAGGCCTCAAGCGCTTCCATCTTCGCGTCAATGAGCTGTGCGGCTTCGGCCGGGCGACCCGACTGGAGGAGTTCGCGTTCTTCTTCGAGGAGATCGACAAGCCAGAGGAATGCTGGATCGCTCATCAGGGTTAAATCTCCTCTGGCAAAAGTGATGATGTCGCAGGTTGGAGGTTCACCTTCTCGGCAATCCCCATCGGGTGCTGCTCGGCGAGATCCCGGGCGATTTCTTCCACGACATAGCGGGAAAAAGCTGAGGCCGCTTCTCCCCCGCCCTGAGTGAAGGCCTTTTCCAACCCGGCATGGCTCAACATTTCCGCCCAGAGCATCTGCTCGAACCGCTTCTTGATCTCGGTTGCGGCGGCATCTTCGGGCGCCTTTATGGTACCCGCGTTTGCGGGCTTCGCACCGGCGGCGTCCAGCGCCTGTGAAATCAAAGGGGTCATTCTGCTCTCCGGACTTTGATCCGCATACGAAGTTACTAGAACAGGCCTTTCGGTTAACGCATATTTTACGGCGCGGGGTTGTATTGAAGTTAACGGCTTTCGTACGGACCCCGAATGGCACTCGCGCTTGATACTGATTTCCGAACAGCTTTTTCTGCAGCGGGTCCGGAAAATGCCGTTCGGCGAGCGCCGGAAGGCGGAGCGGGCGGCGAGGCGTTTACGAAGAACCTGGAGCGTGTGCGCGAGGCTGAACGCGCCTCTGCAGAGCCCGCGAGTGCGGAAGCCAGCCTTGTTCAAGCACCGCCTGCCCTGCCCCCGGTGATTCCGGCCGCGGCAGCCGAAGCAGCTGCAATAACTCAGCCGGCCCACGGATCAACGCCCCTGCAGGCAATCGAGGCCAGCGCCGAAGCCGAATTCGATACAACGGTTGCCACATCGGACGCGGCGCCGGCTACGGCACCCTCAGCGGTGCCGGCCGCCATCCAGGTCGCGCCTCCAGTCGATCCAGCAGCACCGGCGCCCGAAACGGCGATCTCCAGCACACCGATTGCAGCGACTCTGCCAGCGCCTGTCGTGGCGGCGCCTGTTGCTGAAGCGACCGCCCCCTCTGCGGACAAATCGTCCGATATAGTATCTCCAACACATCCATCGGCAGCCGAACAACCTGTACTGGTCACCGCCGCAGCCATGACTGCCACGCCTGTCGCTACCAAAGGCGCCGATCAATCCAGCCGTGTACCAAGCATTGCCCAGACCGGCGCCGCCCAGGCGAGACCGCTCGCCAAACCGGTTGCCGAAGGTACGGCCCCTCTTTCAGCGGACGCGCAAGCCGCGATCGACGCAGCTTCGCCGGACTTTATCAACGCTGCCACGACCGGGCCTGCCGACCCCGCTTTGGTTACGGCGCTCACCTCGGATACCGGCAGTTCGTCCAGCTCGGCCGGCAACAGCCTGGGTCTCGCCGCAGCCCCCTCCGCCGCTGCGCCCGCAATCACCGCCAGCCCGGCTCCTGTACCCATGACGCCGGCGCAGGCGATGGTCATCGCCTCCCCCGCCGCCGTGGTGGATATCGTTTCGCAGGCTGCCGAGGACGGACAATCCGACCGCATCGTCGTTCAGCTCGATCCTCCGGAACTCGGACGGGTTTCCATCGACTTCAAGTTTGATGCCCATGGCCTGCAGCACGTGACGATCACGAGCGAGACGCCAGAGGCTATGCGGCAGCTGCGCATGATGCATGCAGACCTCATGCAGGCGCTGGAGCGCCAAGGTATTGCGGGTCAAAACATGTCTTTCGAACACCAGCAGCAAAACGCCCAGCAGGCGCCCCTGCCCAATCCTTTCGCCCGCTCGGCGGCCTTTGCAGGCCCCTCCGATGATGAGGCAACGGCCGCCATCGCTGCCGCCGATCTCCGGCAAACTGCTCGCACGCTTCCCGGCGGACGTCTCGATATAAGATTGTAGGAAAACCGACATGACCACGGTCAATACAAGCTATAGCCCGCAACAAGCCGCCGCTGCCGCGACCGCGTCTGCCCAGCCGGCAATCGGGGAAGAGTTCAACAGCTTCATCAAGCTGCTGACGGCCCAGATGCGCAACCAGGACCCCCTCGCCCCGCTTGATTCGACTCAGTTCGTCGAACAGCTCGCGACCTTCTCCGCGCTTGAACAGCAGGTTCGCTCGAACTCCAGCCTGTCGACCATCGCCACAATGATGAACGACATGACCGGACTGCTCGCCGGCCAATGGCTCGGCCAGTCGGTGTCGATCCAGACCGCCAAGGTTCCGTACACGGGCAATACGATCGAGTTCAATGTCGATGTACCGAAGAGCACGGCCACCAGTGTGCTAACGATCAAGGACTCGGCAGGTCAGACGGTCTGGACGGAGACGCTGGATCCCGCATCCAGAACGCATACCTGGGACGGCCAGCTGCAATCGGGCGCCATGGCCACAACCGGCGAGACCTATACGTTCAGCATCGACACCTATGATGCGGCCAACGTGCACACCGGCACGAAGCTGCCCAACGTGATCACGACGGTCACGGCAATCAGCAGTGAAGAAGGCGTGCTCACGGTCAACACGGCCGCCCAGCTGACCAGCGCGCTTGGCAATGTGAAGAAGATCTGACGCAGCTCCAGTTGCGAGATAGCAACCAGAGCCTTCAGGCGGGTTGTTGATCAGACTTCCTGCTTAGCGAGATCGACGATCAGGACGTTATGGATCCCGGTCGACACGACGCTCTGCAGGTTCATCATGATCATGCTGCGGATCGATTCGTAGTTCTCGACACTGGTCATCGATTCAAGCGTGGTACCATCATTGCTGAGTGTGATCAGCGTCGTCATGATGTTGTCGCGCAGCTTCGGCTCCATCTCGAACAGTTTCTGCGAGATGCTGGCGTCTGCCTCGAGGTTCAGGTTCATGATGACCAGGCTGGTGACGCGGCTGTCGCGGATGATCGGCACAACGAATTCACGGCTGAACTTGTAATAGATCACGCCGGAAGCATCGGCGGTTTCGCCGCCATGGCTGTCTTTCCCATGGCTGTCCTTGCCATGGCTATCCTTCGCGTGACTGTCTTTCTTTTCTGGCTTCTTGGCGTGGTCGTCTTTCTTTTCGCCGTGATCGTCTTTCGCTTCGCCGTGGCCACCCTCCGCCTTATCGGATTCCTCCGCAGCCGGCGCCCCGCTCGACATCGAGCGCAGGAAATGACCCCCTACCCCACCGGCAACGATGCAGGCGATAGCAATGATGGCAGTGATTATGTTCTTCATGGAGCGTCAGCCTAGAAGGGGTTGTATCGGTCGAGCAGTTTCGGGATGGCCTTCATCTCGGTATTGGCAGTCGCTTCGCCGCTGCTCACATAGGCGAGCTGGGCATCTGCGATCTTCTCGTACGAGACTGTGTTGGTGCGCGTGATATCCTGTGCGCGGATGACGCCCGATACCGTCAGATAACGGACTTCATTGCTGACCTGCGTCTGCTGATAGCCGCGGATGATCAGGTTGCCGTTTGGCTCGACACCGACGACGCGGGCGGCGAGTGTGAAGGTGATCTTTTCGGCGCGGTTCACGGCGCCGGCGCCGTTTAAATCCGATGCACGGTCATACTCATAGGCCGGAGAAAGCGAGGCGCCATTTGGCAGGATACCGTTCGCCCAATCCGGAAGACCGAGGAACGAGTCGACATTCATGTTCTCGCTGGAGTCCCGCGTCCGGGTCAGCGAGCTTTGCAGACTTGCCTGATCGTTCATCTCGACGAGGACGGTGAGCAGATCACCCACATCCTTCGCCCGCCGCATGCTGAGCAACGAATCCGATGAGGTTGCCCAGAGCGAAGCATTCTCGGCTTGAGGTGCTTCGGTCTCGTGCGACGACCAAGGGCCCTGATAGGTCTCAAACTGGGCGGGCGCCAGCTCAAGCTGCTCGTGAGGAGAGCTGGCGCAGGCCGTAACAGCAAGTGCGGCGAGTGAAAGGGAGCTGAGGCGTTTCATTGTGCGAGGACCCATCCGTCAGCCTGGACGATGCCTTGAACCAGCTGACGGGACTGCAGGTTCAGGACAGAAACGGTTTCATTGACGGCGCCTTCGCCCATCGCACGTCCGGTCGTCGAGATTTCGAGCGGCCCGCTGATATACTTGATGGTGACGACCTGGTTGCGGGTGACCAGACGCACAGGCCTTGTATTCTCGAGCGTTATAGCTTGCCCGGCGTAGACCGTCCGCTTCACTTCCCGGCCAGCGAAGAGATCATAAACACTGGGATCCTCGCCCTCGGGAAGCTCGGCATTGGCGACGGTGACCGGGTCGCCGGCGCGGATGACATCGGCCGCAACGAGCGAGGACGCGCCCGAAAGGCTGATAATCGCGCCCAGGCTGAGAGCTGTGAAAACAGACATCGTCTACCTCATTCTGGTCGTGGCGGCCATCATCTCGTCGGACGCCGTGATGACCTTGGAATTCAGTTCATAGCCACGCTGCGCTTCGATCAAGTCAGCGATTTCCTTGACCACATCAACGGCGGAATCTTCAAGGAAGCCCTGGCGAATGAAGCCAACACCTTCCGTCCCCGGAACAAGACGATTTGCGGGACCCGATGCTTCCGTCTCGCGGAACATGTTGTCGCCCATGGCCTCGAGGCCCTTCTCGTTGACGAAGCGGACGAGCGAGATCGTGCCGATCGGCTGGCCGTTCGCGGCATCGCCGAAATAGGCTACAACTTCGCCGTCACGGCTGATCGAAATGCGGCGGGCGTCTTCAGGAATCACGATGCCATCGGCCAGTGGAAAGCCGTCCATGGTGACAACTTCACCGTTCGCGCTGCGGCTCAGCTTGCCGTCCCGGGTATAGGCGGGCTCGCCTGACGGCAGGGTGATCTCAAGAAAGCCGGCGCCGTCAATGGCAAGGTCAAGCTCGGCATCGGTCTGGCGCAAGGCGCCTTGCGTGACTTCCATCGACACCGTCGAAGAGCGCACACCCGTGCCGATCTGGATGCCTGCGGGCACCACCGTTCCGACCTGCGACGTGATCGTGCCGGGGGTCAGGTACTGCTGGTACATCAGGTCGGAAAACTCGGCGACGCGCGGGCGATACGCCGCCGTGCTCATGTTCGCGATATTGTTCGAGATCACGGTCACCCGCGTTTGCTGAGCGGCCATTCCCGATGCGGCAATCTGCAATGATTTCATGGGTCTATCCTAGACTTGATTGCGAGTTCAGCGCTCGCGCACTGCGGTGATGAGTTGGTTGATACGGTCGTCTTCGCGTTCCAGCATTGCCTGGCCCGCTTCATAGGCGCGCTGGACTTCGATCATGCGGGCAACTTCGAGAACCGGTGAAACGTTCGACTGTTCGAGCGCGCCCTGGACGACCGTCGCCTCCTCGAACTGCGCGTATCCACCAGGCGCGGAGAACAAAGTATTGGAGTCACGCAGCAGGTCGCCTTGCGGAATGACCACTCCGACCCGGTCGATCAATTGTCCGTTGGCGGAGATTAAGCCGTCATTGCCGATCATGATCTGCGCGGCATCTTCCGGCAGCGTGATCGGGTTTCCCCCTGCCCCCAGCACGCTGTTGCCGGCACCATCGACAAGCGTGCTCTCGGGCGAGAGCTGGAAATGACCGGCACGCGTCAGGCGCGGCCCTTGGGCGGTTTGCAGAACGAAGAAGCCGTCTCCCTGAACCGCGAGATCTAACTGGCCGCCTGTCAGATTGAGCGCGCCCTGTTCGAACTTGAAGGCGTGGCCGGCCAGGCCGCCCATTGAGAGCGAGTCCTGCGATGGCCCGGTACCGACCAGAAACTCTGCAAAGATTGCGCGGTCGGTCTTGTAGCCCGTTGTGCTCGAGTTTGCGAGGTTGTTGGCGACAACCTGCATCTCCTGCATCAGGCCCTGCTGGCGGGCGAGCGAAGCATAAATGGAGTTCGACATCAGGGCGCCTCCCCGGAAAGCTGCTTGAGCGAATCGCGCGAGCGGTCGAGCTTTGCCTGGATGGTAGACATCGGCAGGCGGCCCGAAGAAGGCTGGATTTCAGGGGCCTGTTTCAGGCGCATGACACGCTCAACCCGGCGGCGCTGCGCTTCGTCCGTCAGTGCAGCAGCGGCATTGTAGACGCGCTGCGAGACGATCCAGTTTCCTGCGGCAGCGTCCTGTTCGATCAGAGTGAGGACGGTTTCCGGTTCCAGCGTCAGGCGCGATTCGAATACGGCGAGCTTTGCCGGATCGCGGGAATCTATGGCGCTCATCGCAGCGATGAGCGAGATCTTCTGGTTTCCCGGATAGCGAGCCGCCAGGGCGTTCAGTTCTTCGGTATTCTTCTGGCGATAGGCCAGAACGGCGCGGTGGGCAGCGACCCCTTCGCCGCCTTCGGCCTTGGCTGACAGTGCGTCGCCGAGGGTGCCAAAGCCGAGGCCCACGGCCACCTCGGTCGCAGTCTCGTAGAGGCCTGCGCGCTCCGGCAAACCTTCCAGCAGCCCGGGATCCTTGATCAGCGCTTCGATGGCCGCGAGGTTGCGAAGCGACTCTTCGCTCTCAAGGTCGCGCTTCAACCCGGCGACCAGCTGGCGTCTCAGTTCCTGCTGCGCCGTATCGTTCTGCATGCTGGGCAGATCTGCCAGCTTCATCATCGGCAGGTACATCGAGTTTGTGCTCAGCTCATCGAGTACGAAATCGAGATCATCACGAACATTGGCGTCCGTCTGGGCGAGCTCGATCCGGGTCACCATCTCGTCGAGCAGGATTTCGCGCACGGCATTGCTGACCGGGCGCTTGTGCCGGATCAGGGCCGAGAGCGCTGGCTCCTGAAAACGCGACTGCACCAGAAACTTGCCGATCAGTTGCTCCGCTTCCGGATCGCCATTGCCGAGCGCAATCACGGCTTCGGCGAAGCGAAGCTGCGCGGAATGGGCGATCTCTTCCGGGGAGAAGGCGGCGATAAGGAGCTGCGCCGTCTTGCGTTCGCCAAGTCCGTCGAGGCGGGGAACGGCAATCATGGCTGCCCGGTCACGCAGCTGCAATGGCAGTTGCCGGAATTCGGAAAGGTGCGATTGCAGAAGCGGGGCGCCGGACTTGTCGTGGGACGCGATCAGCGAGATGGCGTGCCAGAGCTGGGCTTCAGGATAACACGCCGCCAAGCTCGCAAAGTAGGCAACCGGGGGCTGGGCATAGCCTTCGAGCAGTACCCCGAGATTCTGGAGAGCGGCAGCCTCCTGATCGCGTGCTGACTTGACCGTCATGATGGCTTCCGACGCGAGGTCCAAAGACAGGTATGCCTTGGCGAGCGTGATGCCGGGATGGCCCTCCTGCCCTTCCGCTGCACCGGCGGCGGGCGAGTCTTCCCGGTAAGCGTAGATGTCGGCGTAGGTCGTCAGGCCGCTGAACTGCACGAAATCCAGCGGATAAGGCTGCGTGCAGTCGAGCGCGCCGGGCGCCGGCGCGGCAGGTGCAGCAACGATGGATTTAGGCTCCGCGGGCGCTTCTCCGGTCGGCGGCACGCCGCTGCCGGAAGGGCTCAGAAGTCCTTCCTTGACCGCCTGACGCACGAAAGCACCGAGCTCATCCGAGAGTTCGGTGTCGTGCGCTCCGGAGGTTCCGGCTTCCGGAGTTTGCTTGAGCGCCAACCCTGGCGGAGCCAGGATCAGGCCAGCAAGCAGGATCCAGACGAAAGGCTTCATGCCGCCTGCTTCAGCTCCTTGAGCGCCTGCTCAATCTCGTTGAACGAGGGGCGCACGCGCGACGGGGCAGCCCGGCGGGCGACTTCGACGCACATGTTCACAGGGTTCTTGTGGAGGTTCGAGACAAGCACTTCGCCGATCATCGCGTAGAATGCGTGCTCTTCCATGCGTGTGTGTTTCACTTTGGCGGCAAACGGCCCGACCACGCCGTAAGCCAGGAACACGCCAAGGAAGGTTCCGACGAGTGCGCCGCCGATCATTCCGCCGAGCACTTCCGGCGGCTTGTCGATCGAAGCCATCGTCTTGATAACGCCGAGAACGGCGGCCACGATTCCGAGCGCAGGAAGGGCGTCGGCCATATTCTGGAGGGCATGCGAACCGTGCAGCTTGTCTTCCTGCAGGCTTTCGAGGTGTTTCTGGAGTAGCTCTTCGACCTGATGGACGTTGTCATAGTTCATGATCATCGAGCGGATTGTGTCGCAGATCATGTCGACCGCGTCGTGATCCTTCAGGATGCGGGGATACTTGGTGAAGATGGACGAGTCGTTCGGCGCCTCGATATGCGCTTCGATGTCCACCGGATTGCGCTTGAGGACGTTCAGCAGCTCGTGCATCAGGCAGAGGAGGTCCTGATAGTCCGACTTCTTCCACTTCGGACCCTTGAACGCGGTCGCAAGATCACCGGCAGTATGCTTGATGGTGTTGAAGTCGTTTGACGCGACGAATGCGCCTGCTGCGGCGCCGCCGATCATCATCATCTCGTAAGGCAGGGAATGGAGGATGATGTCGAGCTTCCCGCCCGCCATGATGTAGCCGCCAAACACCATCACAACCGTGATTACAAGTCCAATTGCAGCATTCACTTGCAGTCTCCGTATCCCGGGGCATTCGCCCGGAAAGCATCGCTAAAGCCTTGCCAGTTCCCGGGTGAAGGGCTCGAGAATCGGCGTTTTGAGTTTCAGGGCGCGCTGTTGTTTCCAGACGCCCATCTCACATTTGCCGATGTCGACGGTGCCATTCACCGTCTCGGCCCGCAGCGAGACATTCGCGGTGTCGACGTCTGCGAGTGTGATGACTTGCCCGACTTCGAGCCGTGAACATTGACCGATGGTCATTGATATTTCGTCTAAGACACCATCAATCATTATCGTGGACGATTTGACGCTGGCGCGCAGGGCGTCCCTGCCCTTCCCGTCGCTCGCACCGCGGCTCTGCGCCGACATCCGCTCGAACTCGGCAGCGCGGCGCTGAACATGATCGAGATGGTAAACGATCCAGAAGCGCGTGCGCTGTTCCTTGATCGTGCAGGTATAGCCGACCATCAGGTAGCGTTCAGCCGGATCAAACCCGCCGGCAGCCTGCGGATACTCAGAGAACGGAGCTTGCGAACCGACGACCAGATGGTCGCTGAGCCCGGTCGCCAGGGACCGCCACAGGGCAATCGCCTGCGTCTCGAACAGCAGCTTGCGGAACAGCGGCGAGATGCCGTCGAGGTCATCGGCTGGCTGCTGCAGGCGCAGCGCGGCGTTCACCCCGGCACCAATCTCGTCAATCGCGATAGCGCAAATGCCGGGTGAGAATTTCGCATTGAAAACAAAGGACAAAAGACCATCGAGCTGACCTGCCGCAACATTGCCAGCAACGACACGGCGGGCATCCGGAATGGCACGGAACTCGGTCGCAAAAGTCTCGAACACCCAGCTTCCAACCTTTATCTGGAGCGGGTCCCAGAATTCACTGCACTGCAGGATGGTCGGAGATATTCCGGCGCCAGCTTCGATCTTTTTGCGCAAAACAGACGTCATGTGTAACTTTCGAGGGCCGCCGCGTTAACCCTCTCGTTAATTGTCGCCAATTAGTTGAAGAATGGTTATCGCGGCCCCTCGAACCCCGTTTGATTTGTACGCGGTTAATTGAGTCTGTTCTGATACTTGAACGGCCTGACCCAATCAGGTGCGTTATGAAATCCGAGCCGTCAGCTGCCCTGCAGCCGATCATCATCAAGAGGAAGAAGGTCGTCAAAGGCGGCGGACACCATGGTGGTGCCTGGAAAGTCGCCTATGCCGACTTCGTGACTGCCATGATGGCGTTCTTCCTGCTGATGTGGCTCCTGAACGCGACGACCGAAGAGCAGCGCAAGGGTCTCGCAGACTATTTCAACCCGACCATTCCGATCAGCCGTATCTCTGGCGGCGGTTCGGACGCGCTCAATGGCTCTTCGATCTTCACGGAAGAGACGCTCGCCCGCATGGGCACGGGCGCTTCCCATGAACGGAGTGTGGAATCACCGGCCACCGCCAAGGAAGCTGAAGAAAAGACGGCTGCTGAGGCGGCTGAGGAGAAGGCAATCGCCGAGAACCTCCAGTCCCTCAAGGAGTCGCTTGGCGAGAAAAGCCACCAGCTTTCCGAGCATTTGCTGATCAAGATGTCTCCGGAAGGCATCGTTCTGGAACTGGTCGATTCCGAGAGCACGCCCCTCTTCCCGGTTGGCCGCAGCCAGCCTTCGGACTTGCTGGTGGAACTGCTTGAAACCGTCTCCGAAACCTTCGGAACCTTCGAGAATGATATCAAGATCGTCGGCCATACCGACAACCGCCGCTACCGCAATGATGCCATGTATGACAACTGGAACCTGTCGGCAGACCGGGCCAACACGGCGCGCCGCCTGCTGGTCCGCTCCGGCGTGTCCCGCGACCGTATCCGGGAAGTCTCCGGCAAGGCCGATACCGATCCCCTGATCAAGGAAGATCCGTCCGCTGCTCAAAACCGCCGTATCTCGATCACCATCCTGACCAACTAGGCATCCGGCAAAAATTACCGCGTACTGACACTTCCGGGTGAATCAGTATGAACTTTGGTTATCGGCTTGTTTACGACTTGTGCTCATCTTGCGTCACTATCTGACGCAGGAGCAACCAGATATGAGCATTTCATCATCCCTGAATGCAGGGGTCATGGGGCTGAGTGTAAACGGAACACGCCTCGCCACCATCTCTGACAACATCGCAAACTCCGGAACCTACGGCTACAAGCGCAGCCTGGTCGACTTCTCCAGCATGGTGCTGCAGCAGAGAACGTCCGCCTACGCCGCAGGCGGTGTCCAGGTGAACACCTTCAAGGACATCTCGGCGACCGGCTCGCTGATCTCCACGGGCAGCGCTACGGATATTGCAGTGTCCGGCCGCGGCCTGTTCCCGGTGACGGACAATTCCGGCGTTGGCGCGCTTGCTTCCGACCGCAACCTGATGCTCACGCCCACCGGCTCGTTCTATGCCGACCAGAACGGCAACCTGCGCACCCAGAGCGGTCTCTTCCTGCTCGGCTGGCCGGCAGATTCGGCTGGCGATATCGGCAATGTCAGCCGCAACAGCGGCATCAACCTTGAGCCGGTTAACATCGCGACCTCGCAGTTCACGGCAACGCCGACCTCACGCATCGACCTCGGCATCAACCTGCCTGCAGACGCGACGCGCGCTGGCGCTTCGGGTCAAGCCTACTCCCTGCCGGTCGAGTATTTCGACAATCTTGGCCGCGCACAGACCCTCACCTATCAGTTCACGCCTGTTGTTCCGGGATCGGGTGCAAGCAATAGTTGGAACGTAGAAATCCTCGACAGCGCCGGCGGCACTGGCGCATCGATCGGCGATCTTACCATTGCGTTCACTGACAACTCGACGTCAGGCGGCCGCATCGCGTCGGTTACCGCGTCAAACGGTGCGACGTATGACCCGGCAACCGGCGTGGTGTCGCTGACGCTGCCGCACGGGCCGGTGCAGACGTTCATCGGACGGCCGAGCGACAGCGCCGGCATCACCCAACTCGCCGCTCCCTTCGCGCCGACTTCGGTAACCAAGGACGGTGCACCCATTGGTGATCTTCAGTCGATCGAGATTGACGAGCAGGGTTTCCTGCAGGCCATCTATGACTCTGGTTTCCGCCGTACACTCTACCAGATCCCGGTGGGCGACGTGCCCAACATGAACGGTTTGAGAGCGCTTGATTCACAAGCGTATGCAATTTCTGCCACTAGCGGGAACCTGTATCTGTGGGACGCCAATACCGGTCCGGTGGGCGGCATCTCCGGCTATGCGCTCATGGAATCGACCACGGACATCGCGGCCGAACTCACAGACCTTATCGAGACACAGCGGGCCTATTCGTCGAACGCGAAGATCGTCCAGACTGTCGATGAAATGCTTCAGGAAACCACGAACCTGAAGCGATAGCCCCCAGAATGGCAAGGCGGACTTTTGAGTGAGTCTCTCAAGCGCAATCTACGCCGCAAGATCCGGCCTTCAGGTAAGCAGCCTGAGGGCCGAGATCGTTGCAACGAACGTCGCCAACGCATCGACGCCCGGATACGTGCGCCGCTCCGCATCGCTCAGCGAGACGATCCTGGGCGGAAGCTCCACCGGCGTGCGGTCGGACGGGATTTCCCGGGTCAACGATACGGCGATCAAGGCCCAGCGGCGGGAGCTGACAAGCGACCTCGCGCAGGCAAGTGTGCTTTCTTCCACTTGGAAGTCTATCTCTGCGCAAATAGGCGACACAGCGGCGGGAACGGGCTTGTTCAAGACGTTCTCCGATTTCGAGTCCGCTCTCTCCCGTTCTATCACGTCCCCGGAATCGACCACGACAGCCGCCGCACTGCTGCAGGCCGCACGCGGCATCACGCAGGAACTCAACAGCCTGTCCGACATGGTCGTGATCCAGCGTGGCGAGGCGGACCGCGAGATCGCAGACGGTGTCAAGATCGTCAACGCGGCGCTCAAGCAGGTCGAGGAATTGAATACCCGGCTTGCCGGCATGAACCGGACGACCAGCGAGGCTGCCTCGATCATAGACGAGCGCCAGCGCGTTCTCGACACGATCGCTGAATATCTCCCTATACAGACGGCCGACCGGGATGCCGGCGGCATTGACGTACTGACGGCGGAAGGTGTCTATCTGCTCGCCGGACGGGCGCGGCAGATCGAATTCACACCTTCGGCTGCGTTCGGTCCGGATTCGACGCTGGCGGACGGCGATCTGTCGGGCCTCACCGTTGATGGCCTCGATCTCACGCCAGGTGCTCCGTCTTACGGCGCGGTATCCGGCGGACTGTTTGGCGCCCTCTTCACGCTTCGCGACCAGGATCTGCCGGCATTGAGCGCGCAGCTCGACACGATCGCCGGTAACCTGATCGCCCGCCTGTCAGACGATAGCATCGATCCAACCAAGACGCCCGGCGCCCAGGGCATCTTCATTGATCCCGACGCCGCTCTCGGCGCCGGCATTGCGGGGCGCATCTCGCTGAATGCGGCCATCGATCCCGAGCAAGGCGGTACGGTGACACGGCTTCGCGACGGGCTTGGCGCGGTGACACTGGGCTCGCCGGGCAACCGGACAATCCTGCAGGGCCTGTTCGACGCGTTCACGCAGATCAGCGCGATCAATGCCAACGGACTTCAGGGCACGTTCTCCTCCACCGAACTCGTTGCCCACCTGTCTTCGCTGGCCGGACAGAAACGCATCAGCCACGAAGCGGTCATGTCCTCCACCCAGACCCAGCACAGCATCATGCTGCAGGCCGAGCAGACAGAGACCGGGGTCGATGTGGATGCGCAGCTGCAAGACCTGATGCTGGTTGAACAGGCCTATGCCGCAAATGCCCGGGTCATCGAGGTGGCGAGCCAGATGATCAAACTGTTGATGGAGCTCTGAGGTCATGCGGATCGCACCCCCCAACAGCCTGATCACGGCGCAGTTCACCCAAAATATCGCGGACCTCCGCAAGAGCATTGCCCGAACATCCGAGGAGGCGGTGACGGGACAGATCGCCGACCTCGCAGGACACCTTTCCGGCCGCGTCGGGACGGCCATGCTGAGCCAGAAAGCTCTGGACGATATCAGCCTGCAGCGAGAGCAAATCAGCCTGCGCGAAGGGCGGCTGGATGTGATGCAGCGCAGCCTGACGGCCATCCACAACCGCGTGCAAGGCCTCGATACCGAAATGCGCGCAGCTCTCGGCGTGAACGATCTCAGGTCTCAAGGGCTCATCGCCCGGGACGCCCAAGCCGCGTTGATCGACGTCTTTGGCGCGCTGAACGTGCGGTTCGGTGAGCGACACCTGTTTTCCGGTGATGCGACAGCGACCGCGCCCCTCCCCGACCCAAGCGCCCTGATAGACGATATCCGGCAGCTTGCCGATTCGGCAGCAACACCGGCTGACTTCCAGACAGCGCTCTCGACCTACTTCAATGATCCAGCGGGAGGCTGGGCTCAGTCAATCTATGGCGGAACGCCAACCTCTTCCGACCCTGAAGCGGCGACGGCGAACGATCCGGCGATTGTCCAACTGATCACGGGTCTCGCCGTGCTGGCAATTTCCGATCCTGCAGACAGCCCCGTGCTGATCAGCCAAAATCCGGACATTGTGCTTTCCGGTGTCCAGCTCTTATCGACCGGAACCGACACACTCACCAACCTGCGCGCCGAAAAAGGCGTGTTCCAGGAACAGATCGCGACGCTGAAAGAGACGCTCGATGTTGAAGAGACCATCTTCACCAACGCGCTCGGCGCGCTGACCGCACGCGACCAGTACGAGGCAGCTTCGGCTCTCAAACAACTCGAGGCGACGCTTGAAGCGTCCTACCTTCTGACCACGCGGCTCGCGTCGCTCTCCTTGCTGAACTACATGAGGTAACCGATGAAGTTTTCCCACTGGCTGGTTGCCGCCCTATCGCTGACGCCCCTGCTCTGCCCGCTCGCCGAGGCGCAAGCCCGCATCCGCGATGTCGTGGACGTGGAGGGGGTCCGTTCCAACGAACTCGTGGGCTACGGCATCGTCGTCGGCCTCAACGGCACGGGCGACTCGGTTCGCAACTCACCGTTCACGGAAGATTCGCTGACACACATGCTCGAACGTCTTGGCGTCAACGTGCAGGGCGAAGAGATCAAGCCGAAGAACGTCGCGGCCGTGCTTGTCACCGCAACACTTCCGGCATTTGCCCGCAACGGCTCCAGCATCGACGTGTCGGTTTCCTCGATCGGCGATGCAAGCAGCCTCGAAGGTGGTACGCTCATTCTGACGCCGCTGAAAGGCGCAGACAATGAAGTCTACGCCGTTGCCCAGGGCAGCATCATTGTCAGCGGGATCGATGTAAAAGCCGAAGCCTCCCGTGAAACGAGGGGAACGCCCACAGGCGGTTCGGTGCCCAACGGAGCCTTGATCGAGCGCGAGATCAATTACGACTTCAACCAGCGCAGCAGCCTGAAGCTTGCCCTGCGCAATCCAGATTTCACGACAGCCGCGCGGATCGAGGATACGATCAATGCAGCCTTGAAGTTTCCCGTGGCCCTGATGCGCGATTCCGGGACGATTGAGCTCGATCTGCGCGGGATTTCGGACTCCCCCTCGCGCCTGCTCGCAAGCATCGAGAATCTTCCGGTTCAGGTTGCTTCACCGGCCCGGATCGTGATCGACGAGAAGTCCGGGACGATTGTGCTTGGCGAAGATGTCACGATCTCGAAAGTCGCGATCGCCCAGGGAAACATTTCGATCAAGGTGACGGAGTACCCGTTTGCCTCCCAGCCAAATCCTTTCGCGGAAGGCGAGACGATTGTGCTGCCACGCTCCGATATCCAGATCACCGAGACCGGCAGCCGCAATATCGCGATGCTTGAGCCGAACGTGTCGCTGTCCCAGCTGATCGCAGGGCTGAATGCGCTGGGTGTGTCGCCGCAGGAAATGGCAGACATCATCCGGGCCATGAAGACCGCCGGCGCCATTCACGCTGATCTGGTGATCCGGTAGTCAACAGCCGGAACGAAAGGCCAGCGCCGCAAGACGCGGCACCGGCTGCCGTTACTCCGGCTTCTCGGCTGGGCGAACTATGGTGATCAGGCCGCGCCGTTTCATATCCATCAACAGGGTCAGGAATTCCCGCTGGACGGCCTCGGCCTGTTCCTGTGACAGGGCCGGTGCAGCTTTCACTTCTTCGCGCATCTGTTCAGCCAAGCGTGAGGATATGTTGCTCAGAAGATACTCGGTTACGGGCGACGAACCCTCACCGAGGCTTTTCATCAACTTCACAAGCACCGCATTGTCGACTTCGCGCATGACAACTGGCACCGCATTGCGCGGCAGGATTTCCGGCAAGGATTCAATGGTGAAGAGGCCCTTTTGAATGATCGGCAGCTTCGTCTCGTGTTGCGCCCGCAGGAAGCTGACGAGATTGTCGCGCTTCTGGTCAGGAATCAGGCTCAAAACTTCACCGATCGTCTCGAGATGGGAATCGTCCGATTGAGCGGCTACATCCTGATTGTTCAAGAACTCCATCTCAATCATCCGCTCAATGACGGAATCAATCCCGGGATCGACTTTCGCGGATTCGACCATATGACCGAGCGTCGGGCTGACTTTCTCGTCCGGCAACATGCAAAGAATGTTCGATGAGACGCCGGCATCAAGACGCCGCAGGATGAGTGCGATGATGTTTGGGGAAAGCCGGCCAAGGTATTCCGCGATCTGACGCGGTTCACGTTGGCGAAGGCGCGACCAGACATCTCCGCCTTGATCGTCGCCCTGCCCCGCATCCGGAGCGGGCCCGCCAAACAGGAGCGTCAAACGGTTCGGATCAACAACGCCCGAGAGCACTTCACGGGCGCGCTCCCGCCCGCCGCGCATGGACCCTGCGCTCTGACGCAGCTGGGTCAGAAAATCGATGACGATCTCAACGAGTTCCTCACGTGCCAGAACGGAGATGTGTTCAAGCGCCGTTACGACCTTGGCGAGCGCTGCATCGTCCAGCTTTTCGACAATCGGTTTCGCGGCTTCCTCGCCGAGCAGCGCGATGATCACGGCGGCGCGCTGCGACGGCGTGATGCCACCTGCATTGCGAGCGTTGCGTGCAGCCGCGCGCGAAGCAGGCGTATCGCGTTTCGTCGTGGTATTCATCCGGAATAACCCCTGAGAACAGCTTCGGTGATCTTCAGCCAGCCATCAGCCAGAACGAAGAAACCGAGCTTGAAAGGAAGTGATACGACGGTCGGCGGCACCATCATCATACCGACGGCCATCAGCACGGACGCGACCACGAGGTCGATCACCATGAAGGGCAGGAAGATCACGAAGCCGATCTGGAAGGCGTGCTTGATTTCGCTGAGCATGAAAGCTGTTGCAAGCAGCGAGAAGGACGGCGGCTGGCCTTCAACGACCGGACGATTGACAGCTTCTCCGAGCGTCAGCAGCGCTTCGGGGTCCGTACGGCGCATCATGAACTCGCGGAACGGTTCAGTTGACAGTGTCCAGGCCTGTGCCTCGGACAAGGTGCCATCCATGTAAGGCGAAATGCCCGTCTCCCAAGCGGTCATGAAGACAGGCTCCATGACGAAGAAGGTCAGGAACATGGCGAGTGCCATGATCATCATGTTCGGCGGCGCCTGCTGAACACCGATCGCCTGGCGCATGAACGAAAAGACGATGACCATGAACGGAAGGCAGGTCACCATCATCGCGATGCCGGGCACAAGGCTCAGCACCGAAACAATCAGGAGCAGCTGGATCACCGAGCTGCTAAGGCGGCCATCCCCCGCGGGGTTGATCAGGCCCTCGAGGGCCGGAATCTGTCCCGGCACGGCTTCCTGCGCCGCAGCATTGCCGGCCAGAAGGGCCGTCAATGTAGCGAGCAGCAGAAGCCGAAGGATGGCGCGGGTATCAGGCATGGTCGTCAGGCGCCCGCTCGATGATCTCGATGATCTTCACCGCAATCTGCCCGTCAGCGGTCTCTACGAGCTCCCCCTTCGCGATCACCTTGTTGTCGATCGAGAGATCCACAGGATCGTCGATGCGCGAAGACAGCGGCACAATCGATTCGGGCTGAAGTTCGAGGATTTCCGAAACACTGAGACGCTTCTGGCCGATGGAGACCGTGACGGTGACCGGCACGCTATAGATGGACCGCCGGAACGAGTTCCGGTTCGAGGAATCCCGGCGCTCTTCGGCCGGGGCTTCGCCGGCTGCCTTCTCTGGAATGGCCATGCCTCTACTCCCTGATGACGGATGGATGTGAATTCATGTGCGACAGACTTGCCGCGAGCAGCCCATCAAAATCGAACGACACGCCGCCGGATTGCCAAGAGACGTCCACCTTGCCCTGCCCGTCGGCTTCGAGCGGCGTGACTGTGCAGCGCTGCGCTAGGGCAGGCGAGCGATCGACAATTTCGCGCAGCTTGTCCGCTATCGGTGCCGAAGCACGGATTTCAACAACCGCTGCCGACGCAGGGATGAGCGATGGAAGGTGGTGACCGATCTCGTCGGCAAGAAAGCGCTTCGAGAGCTCCGGAAACAGCCGGGCCGCGAGCGACTGAACCGCTTCGAGAGCGTGCGCCTGCGCGTCGCGTTCGATCTTTTCGAGCCGGGGGCCGAGCGCTGCAAGCGCGGTTTCGATCTTCTTGAAATCCAGCGGCTGCGGCGGCGGCTCGGCAATAACATCCGCCGGCACGATTTCCTTGGGCGGACGATGCCCGGACGGGGACACGTCCAGCGGCTTCATCCAGCTGCCCGGTGCGCGCGGCGCGCTGCCTACGCTCCCGGTATCGAAGCGGGGAAGTCCAGCGTAGACGGCATCACTCATTGACGGCGACCTTCTGGTCTTCGTTCAGCCACTGCTGAAGGAGCGCGGCGGTCTCGTCCTGGCGTTCCTTCGCATAGTCCTTGAGATAGTTGAATGGATCGGCTTCCGGCGAGGCGCCCGCAGCAGCCGCTACCCCTCCGGCAACGCCAGCTGCGCCGGCCTGGGCGGGAACGCCTTCGGCATCCTCCGGCTTGGCCTTGGGCATAAGCAGCGGACGCACGACACCGAAAGCCAGCACGATCACGACTAGACCGAGCAGCAGAGCCTGCAAGCCAGACCAGAAGTACCGCTCCACCAGCTGCTGGACCATACCGGGCGCCGGAACCATGTCGTCCGCCGCCACTTGCTGGAACGGCATCATCTCGACCGAGATCGAATCCCCGCGCTCAAGATTCAGGCCAGCGCCAGACGTAACAAGCGCCTGAATATCGGAGATCATCTTTTCACGGACCGCCGCCGCATCTGCCGCAGCTGGATCGATCCCCAGAGCCTGCTCATTCAGCAACACGGCGATCGAGATGCGCTCGATCTGACCGGGGAGCGTTTCGACTTCGGTTCGCGTCTCGTTGATCTCGTAGACGACGCTTTCAGAAGAATTCTTCATCGAGTTGGAGCTTGCTCCAGCCCCTGCCCCGGCGCCTTCATCCTGCGGAAGGTTGCTGGCGACCGTAAGAGCGCCCGAGCCACCACCGCTGCCAGTTTCACTGACATCATTGACCGTCCGGTTACGGACGACCCGCGACTGGGGATCAAACGAGACAGACGAGACCCGTTGGCGTTCGCGGCTGACATCAACCGAGACCGAGACGCGCGCGTTGCCAGCGCCGACGCGGGGTTCCAGCAAGCTGGCAATCTTCATCTCGAGTGCCGAGGCCTGATCTTCTGCGCCGAGGCCAGCTTCGGCCATCTTGTCCGCCTTGGGACCGGCCAGGATGCCTTTGCTCGGGTCAATGACGGCCACGTCTTCGGGCTTCAGTCCCGAGACAGCGAGCGCCACGAGATACTGAATCGCCTCAGCCTGTTGTTGGGAGAGGGTATGTGCCGTTGACAGGGTCACAGAAGCCGTCTGCGCGGCCTGCGAGCGCGAGAAGCCGGACCGAAGGCTCGCGCCGATGTGTACGCGGGCGGACGTGATCCCGGGGATGGCGAGGATCGTCCGGGTGAGTTCGCCTTCCTTCGCGCGCCAGTAGGCCGCGTTGTACATTTCGGACGTCACCGAGAATCCGTTGACATCGTCCAGCAGCTCATAGCCCTGCACCGACTGCCGCGGCAGCCCGTCCTTGGCGAGCGCAAAGCGGACCTCGTCGCGCTTGCTCTCAGGAATGAAGATTGCCCCGCCGCGGATCTCGTAAGGGGTCCCGCCCTGCTCAAGTTCTTCGATAATCTCGCCGGCATATTGCGGCTCAAGCCCTGAATAGAGCAGCGCCATCGGCTCCTTGGTCGCGCCCGTGATCATATAGTTCATGGCCAGCACGATGACGGCCACAACGGCCCCCAGAAGGATCTGCCGCGAAAGGGGCAGCGCTCTTAGCGTCTCGATAAACTTCATGAACAAACTACCCCAGCCGGGTTCGATTCTGGCCTAATGATTAAAATTAGCCGCCAAATCGTTAAGGTTATCTTTACCCGGCATTGTTCTAAGCATCCCTGCGGTACGTGGTGAGATCGGGGTCGCAATGGCCAAGAAGCCGGACAAGAAGGCCGACAAGGCGTCGGAGAAGCAGCCCGCAGCGGACAAGGGTGAAGCGCCCGCCAAGCCGGCCGGCGGCATGATGGGCCTGCTGATTCTGGGAGCCGCTTCCCTCGCGAGTTCGTTCGGCCTCGTTTACTTTCTGACACCCTCATCTTCCGCGGCAACCGAGGCCTGCCTGCCAGGTGAAGGCGCTGCGGAAGTTATTGCGCCCATCGTCAAGGCCGACCAGTCCTATGTTGAACTCCAGGAAATGGTGATCACGGTCGGCAGCGCCCCTGCGACACGCTACCTGAAGATGAACGTGTCGATCATGACCGACAGCGCAAACACCGAGACCATCAAGGAAGCTGAGCCCGTCCTGATCGACGCTTTCAACACCTACCTTCGCTCGATCGAACTCAAAGACTTCGAAGATCCGGGCTTTTATCCGCGGATGCGGGAACAGCTGGCGCGCCGGTCCGAACTGGTGCTTGGTAGCGGCGTATCAAACGGCGTTCTGATCACGGAATTCCTTCTGAGGTAGACTCATGGACATCCAGCCTACGGACATCGCCATCTTCCTGGTCTCTTTTGCGGCCTGTATTTACTGCATCGTGCTGAGCCAGCGGCTGAAAGCGCTGCAGAACACCAAGAACGGGCTCGGCGCGACCATCACGGCCCTGTCGACCTCGATTGCACAGATGACAACGACCACGCAGGACACCCGCGTCCGCGTCGAATCGATGGCGACGCGCCTCGCCCATCTCATCGCCGAGGCCGAAAAGACCTGCCAGAAGCTGGAACAGACCATCGCATCGGTCGATACCGCCAAAGCGAGCGCGACGGACGAGGTCCATAACGCCCAGATGGACCTCTACGTTATGATGCGGACGGTGCTCGACCAGTCGAAGGAACGCGTCGCCGAGATGACCGGCCTGATGCGTCAGATGCGAACGATGACCGACGAAGCCTCGGCCGGCCTGCCCGTCGCACCGGCCCTGACTCGCAGCCGGTCCGCCTGACGCAGCGTCCGGCGCAACCGGTTACCGGAATCGCCCGAAAAATTTACCAATAATTAGCCCGGACAGTGAATGTTTCGGAAAGGATTGCGGCGTCGGCCCCGGCCCAAGCCGCCCTTCGGAAACGCGTGAAGAACACCATGTCATTGATCAAGAACAACACCTCGCATGTGCTGCTGACACTCGGCGTCCTGTTCACGATCGGGGGCGCCACGCGCTTCCTGCCGAGCGGCATCGCCTTCGCCGAGGACATCGGTCTTGCCCCGGCCGCCAAGACCGAGGCCGGCGACGCGGCAAAGACACCTGCGACCACCGCGCCGGGCGCCGAGGGCGGACCTCAGGAAGTCTGCTTCACCAGCGAATCCGCCAACCTTCTGGCCGAGGACCAATGGCTGTTTGAGTCCCAGAAGGAAGAGATGAAGAACGAGAAACTCGCGCTTCAGGCCTGGGAGAAGGAACTCGAAACCCAGACCGCCGAACTGCAAACCCTGCAGGCGACGCTGGACGCCCGCTGGCAGGAAATCCAGGGCGCCGCCGACGCCGACATCAAGCACCTCGCCCAGATGTACAGCGTCATGAAGCCGGACCAGGCCGCTACCATCTTCAACCAGATGGACCCTGCCTTCGCGGCGGGCTTCCTGCGCCTCATGCAAAGCGAGCAGGCCGGTATGATCCTCGCCAACATGGACTCCAAGAAAGCCTATGTGATCAGCGTAAAGCTGGCGACCATGAACGCCGACGTGCGCAACGCGCCTGCAAGCCTAAAAGAAGGCTGATCGCTCTACCTGCTCACCGGCGCCGGTAGAGGACACACATTCTCCTATCAGAACTGCCAGGCCGGGCCGCGGGCCAAGCCGTGCTATGGTGCCCGCATGACGCAGCGTCGCGTCTTTTGCGCCAAAAGCGTCCGCGTTAGGTTGACGCATCTTTGGGAGGAGAAGGATGAGCGAGCCCAAAACCTATCTCGGCTGGAAGATCGACTATACCTCCCCCGCAGGTGCACCCGCCTTCGCTGGGCCTGATTCGGTTTCCTGGCAGGTTTTCAAGAACCCGGTCGCGCTCGCCGTCGGCGGCGTTTGCGCCGTATTGCTCGAGTTTGCCGATGCCCGCATCCGTTCGGGTGTATGGGACCATTCAGTGTTCAAGACCGACCCGATCGGCCGCTCCAAACGAACGGGCACCGCTGCGATGGTCGGTGTCTACGGCCCGCAGGACGCCGCCCGCCGTGTGATCCAGGGCGTCACCAACATGCATTCCCGCGTGAAGGGCGAAACGCCCTCCGGCGAACCCTACCGCGCATTTGAACCGGAACTGCTTGACTGGGTAAGCACCACAGCCAGCTACGGCTTCCTGATGGGTTATGACCGGTTTGTCCGCCCACTGAGCGATGCTGAAAAACTTCGCTTCTTTGCCGAAGGCGAAGCGGTTGCGGGACTCTACGGCGTCCAGAACAAGATCCGGTCTCTCGCTGACTTCGACGCGATGATGCGTAATCTCCTGCCCCGCTTCGAGCCGCATCCGATAAACACCGAATTCCTCGGCATCATGAAATCCGGCCGCGCCGCGCCGGGCGTGCCCAAAGGCCTGCAAAGTTCGCTCGTAAATGCTGCTGTCGAAATTCTTCCGCCGGAAGTCCGCGCGAAGCTTGGCTTGGGCGCTGAATACGATCTCAGCCCCGCTGGCCGACTTGCCGTGAAGACCCTCGCCCGCATTGCCGAGTCGGTTCCGGATACGGCGGGACCGCCCGCGCAGGCCTGCGAACGATTGGGTCTGCCGCGAAGCTTCCTTTGGAAAAGCGAGGCCGAACGCGCTCGCCTTCTCGAATCCGCACGCACACGCACACACCCTCAAGAGGTCTCCGCATGAAACTCGCCTTCACCCGGGAAGAAGAGGCATTCCGCGAAGAAGTTCGCGACTTCCTCACCGAGAAACTTACCGCTGACCTGCGCGCCTATGCGCGGCGGATGACCAGCGTCTACGCAACCAAGCCTATCGCGATGGAGTGGCAGCGCATCCTCGTCAAACAAGGCTGGGCCGCGCCCTCCTGGCCGGCGGAGTATGGCGGCACGAACTGGTCCGTCGCGCAGCGCTATATCTTCGATGTCGAGATGGCCCGTGCGGGCGCGCCGCCGCTTTCGCCGATGGGAATCGGCATGTGCGGCCCTGCCCTCATCGGCCACGGCTCGAAAGCCCAGAAGGACCATTACCTTCCCCGTATCCTTTCGGGCGAAGATTTCTGGTGCCAAGGCTATTCGGAGCCGCATGCGGGCTCGGATCTCGCGGCGCTCACCATGTCCGCGGTGGAAGACGGCGACAGCTATATCTGCAACGGCTCCAAGATATGGACGACCCACGCCCACGAAGCCAACATGATGTTCTGCCTGGTACGGACGGACTCCTCTGGCAAGCAGCAACAAGGCATCACCTTCATCCTGATCGACATGACCTCGCCCGGCGTGCGCGTCGACCCCATCCTCATGCTGTCGGGCGAGCACATCCAGAACGCAGTCTTCTTCACCGACGTACGCGTGCCGAAGACAAATGTCATCGGCAAGGTCAACGAAGGCTGGACAGTCGCAAAGTACCTTCTCGAGTTCGAGCGCGGCGGCTCGTCTTACGGCCCCCGGCTTTTCGCGCGCCTTCGCAGCCTGCGCCAGACGGCTGCCGATGAAGGCCTGCTCGACGCAGACTTCGCCCGCAAACTTTCACAGGCCGAAGCAGAGGCGCAAACACTCGAAGCCGCCGAGCTCCAGATGATGTCCGAACTCGCGGGCGGCGGAACGCCGGGCCTGAAGGCTTCCATGATGAAGATCCGCGGGACTGAGCTAAGCCAACACCTGACAGAACTCGCGCTCGAACTTGCCGGAGCCTATGCCGCTCCGTTCCAGCCGCACCACACCTCGCCCGGCGGCCCGGTTCCCGGCTTCGAAGGACTGAACACACCCCTCGTCGGCCCCGAGAGCGCCGTCACGGTCAGCGCCAAGTATCTCAACGACCGCGCCGGCTCGATCTACGCCGGCTCAAACGAAATCCAGCGCGGCATCCTCTCGAAAGGCCAACTCGGACTCTAAAACCCGCCGCCGGTCTTGAAGCCGCCGCCGCGCCTCCCACCGCCGCCGCTGCGCCCTCCCCCGCTCGGGAAAGATCGTCCGCCTGAGGAAGGCCTCGACGTCCGTTTCGGCGGACCCGGAAAGATCGGGCCACTGTCACGCCTGCCGCCACCACTCCGGGTCGTCTCGCGGATCACTTCTTCGAGCACTTCGCCCAGCACGCCGCCGATCATGCCGCCCATGACATCCGGCAGGCCGATCGTATCATGCCGACTCCGTCCGCCGAAATCAGGATGCGCTTGTGGCTCGGCCCGGCGCACCGACCGGCTAAGCCCCCTCAGCGCATCGCGCACGTCCATCTGGCCCTTCATCAGGTTCGACACCATCTCGTCGAAAGCGGCGCGCGACATGAGCGCATACGGACTATCAAAGCGCGCTTCCTTGAACTGGCGCCGCAGCGCTTCCATTCGTGCCAGATCTTCACGCAGTATGCGCGGCCGCATCAGCCGGGTGCCCGCCTCCAGCTCCAGCGACATCTCCTCTGCGCGCAGGCGAACCAGGGAATCGACGAGCCGGTCATCTTGGGTATCTACGGTTTCGGCAGCCAGCACACGAAGGTCTGGAAAGCTCGCATTGCGAAGCTGCGCCGCGAGAAGATCGCGCGCCTCGACTGCTGGCCCCGTCTCTTCCTTCAGCGCGGCTTCATGCCGTTCCGCCTTCGCGCGATGAACCTCTTCCGCCGCAGCAATGTCTGCATCGCACGCAGCGATCTCAGCCTTGAGGCTATCCGCTTCTGACTTCAGCGCGTCGACGCCCGCCTCGCGCATCGCCTGCTCTTCCGCGGCTACAAGCGCCGCTTCTGCCTCATCTTCCAGTCCAGCAACAAACACCGCGTGCTCAGCAATCCGATCCGGCAGCTCTGTGAGCCGCTGGTAATTCAGGAATGCCTGGTCATACCGGCAAAGCTTCCCAACCCAGCCATCCAGCATACGGATTATCCCGCCCGCCTTGTATTCCGGCGACCGGAACTTTCGCTTCCAGAGGTAACTGAACAAGGCATCTTGCTCATAAGGCGCCCCCTTCTCCGTCCGGTCCGTGCGTGCAAGTTCAAGTTTCTGCTGCGCCCGCAGCGTGACCGCACGCGCCTCCTCGGCGGCTTCCACAAGCCCCCGATACGCTGCACTGCCCTTGAGCTGCGTCTCGGTCTCCGCCACGCGCGTTTCGAACGCCGCGATAGCGGCATCGTGGCGCGCCGCAAGGTCCGAACGTTTGGCTTCGAGCGATGCAAGTACGGCAGAGGCTTCTTCCAGTGCCGCCTTCTCAGCCTCGACGAAAGCAGCGTGCCGCTCGGTCAGCGCGCGCGCGGCCGCCTCCAGCTTGCCGAACTCGGCGTCGTCGCCGCCCGCCTGCATCAGATCAAGGCGCATTGCCGCCAGCGCGCCATAGGCGGCCGCCTGCTCGCGCTGGATCGCGCCGCGGCGCGCTTCCACGCCGTCCGCATCGGCAATCGCCGCCGCCAGCGACTGGCGCAGCTTTCTAAGTTCGCTGTCCAGCAGCGAGAGCGCATCGCGCCCGGTCAGGCGATTACTCATGCGGTCACCATTCGAGAATCGCCCCGCCCGGCGTTTCCACCGTATACTGAGGGTTGAGATAGCCGGTCGTTTTTTGGCCGATCACGGCATTCTGGACGATCTGGTCGTCGCCCTTATCGGCGGCGACATCGTTGAACACGGCTTCGCTGACGCGCTGGCCCCAGCGCGAGACGCGATCCGAACGGCGGTCTTCTTCGCTGGTCACCGGCACTTCGACAAGTCGCCCGGCCGGATCCACAGCCTCGACAATCAGGTAATAGTTGCGCGCGCCCGGCACATCATCGGGGATACGGAACACGCCTGTATATTCCTCCCCCGGCCCATAAACGACGCGCACCTGATAGATGGCCGTCAAATCGCCCTGCAGGGTCTTGAGGCCTTCGACAGCCGCGCGCGCAGCCTTGGAATCGCCCGCGGCAACGGCCTTGCGGCCATCGGCAAGCAGTGCGTCCGCCTGCAATGTCGCGGCATCCTCCAAGGCTACCGCGCCGATCTCCGCATGCAGCTGCGCCAGCTCGGTCGGCAGGGTCTCCGTCAGCTCGATCTGCGCCCGCGCCGCATTGGCCTGCGCCGGAGCGACCACACCAATCTGGTAGGCGCCAACCAGAGCAAAGACGGCGACCAGCGCGAAGGTCACCGGCGCGAGCCAGCGATCCCGCGTGATGTAAAGTTTCGCCAAACTGACGCTGAGCGACGGCTTCGGCGGCTCGTACAGGAACCGCTTTTCCTCGAGCGCCTTCACGCCTTCCTTCAGGATGCGCTCCGGCACATCGATGCCCTGCGCAGCATAGATATCCTTCAGCCGTTCCAGCAGCGCCGCTTCCCGCGCCCCGGCATCCAGTTCACTGAGGACGAGCTGCTCCCGGTGGCGCAGCGTATCGACGACATCCATCGCGAGGAGGACGTCGTCGAGCTTGCTCTTGTCGCGGACAGCCGGAACGGCGGTGTCGGTCACGGCTTCGGTAGCAACGCGAGGGTCGCGCCCTCCTCGACCAGTTTGGTCAGCCGGCGTTTGCCGTCTTCAACCGCTACCCGGATCTCTTCCGAATTCTCGGTCGCCAGCTTGCGCATTTCGGCAATGATCGTCTGTGTACGCTCTTGATAGGAAACAACCGAGTCGACCAGCATCTTCACTGAGGCGGCCGACACGGTCGGGCCATAACCAGCCTTCACCGCCGCTTCCTGCACCTTGCCGCCAATATCGGCGAGCACTTCAAGGCCCTGGTTAACGCCCTTTTTCATGGCTTCCAGCGTCTGTGTGCTTTCATGCAGGCCATGCATGCCGGTGAAGCTCGCCGTCAGCGCGGTCAGCACCACTTCATTGGTCGAGAAGAAGCTCACCGACTGCGCATACACACGGTCCTTCGCAGTCGTCGTCTGTACTAGACGCGCCATCACCACTTCAGACGTATTATACCCGATGGTGATATTATCCGAGAGGTCCTTGGCAATCTGGTAGCGCTTTTCTTCATTCTGCAGGAAGCGCAGTTTCTCATCCCGGTTCAGTTCCAACGAGGCACGCTCGGCGGCGTCCGTGCCGGCATAGGCGCCCAGCGTTGCCACCGCTTCAGCTACCGCAGCGCGGGCCTCGTTCAGCTTGCCTTCCGCCGTCTTCAGGACTTCCAGAGCCAGCACTTCGGACTGTTTCATCGCGCCGCGGAAATCGAGATAGGCTTCAAGGATCTTCCGTTCCCGGTCGATCTGATTTGCGGTCTCGTCCTGCACCTCCAGATACACGTCCTTGATCTTGCCGAACCGGCTGGCGATGTCGCCGCGGGTCATCTTCATCCAGGCGGTAGAGACACGCTCCATCGTCGAAATCTTGCCATCAGCATACTGGTCGACCAGAGACTTTGCGTCATCGCGGATCGTATTGAAGGCCTTGGTGATGTCCTCATAGCGTTGGCCGACTGTGATCCCGGCCACCTGCTCGCGCACCACGTCATTGAACAGGCTCGCCTGGTCGAGCGTCCGGGCAATCGCGGCCACCTTGTCGGGCTCTAAATCGGAAATCTGCTCCAGCAGGGCGACGATCGGCGCGGCGCCGCTCTTTCCGCCGGGCACCAGGCCAAGCTGCTTCAGCCCGCCCATCGCCTTGTCGAGATACTGAAGCGCCGTCGGGCTCTTGATTACCGCCATGGTCGAAATCTCCCTTGCCGCCCGCGAGGCTTGCGGAGCGTTCGGGTATACGTAGCGACGGCCAGCCGCTGCACAAGGGAGTTTTTATCGAAAAACAATGAATTTTGTTGAGGGCCAGCTGAGCTACATCATCATCCAGGTGAACATGCGTCCCGCAAAATCCCCTCCCCGCCGGCGCCCGGATCGCGGGCAATTCCGCTAACCAGAAACAACCCGAAAATCGGGCGATTTCCTTGTTCTTGCTATGGATTGCATCGAATTTCACCGGTTTCAGAACCAGCACTTTTACGTCCGTGTGAGATAACTAGCTCAGCGTTTCACAGACACGCATTGGGCTCCATGACGAACGGTTCTTCAGATCGTGCCGAAAAATGGCCACTGACACTCGTCAGCGCAGCCCTCGGCATAGGTGTGATCATCGCCCTGAACGCGTTCGCCAATATCGCCGACCAATCCGCGCGCCAGCGTGAACAGGAACTCGTCCAGAACGGTCTTAGCGGCCTGCTCGACGAGCACGCCCGGCGTCCGACAGCCGTCACGCTGTGGGATGAAGCAGTCCGCAATCTTGATGTGTCCTTCGATCCCGAATGGACAGACTCAAACATTGGCGACTATCTCGAAGGCGTTCACGGCTTTGAACTCGCCGTCGTCCTGGACCGAGCCGATACGCCTATCTACGCCATGCTGGAAGGTAAATCCGGCGCCCTCGGCGAAGTAGGATCAGCACTTGCCGCTGCAGCACCGCTTGTCGAGAAAGTTCGCGCTGCGGAGCTACGCCGCGGCCCCATTTCAGATCACCTGAAGGAAATGAACGGCCAGCCGCCGAAAGTAATCTATGCGACCGCGCTATCCCAGACCGATCAGGGCCTCCTTGCCCTGACCGCCACACTGGTTCAGCCCGATTTCGGTCTCACACTGCCGGCAACACCCAGGTCTGCGATCCTTGTATCTGGCGAACGGATTGACCAGGATTTCCTCTCGATACTGACGAACCGGTACCTGCTCAAAGATACGGTCCTCACATCACTTGGCGGACACAGGATTCCAGACGGTGCCGCACTGATCCTGCGCGAATCCTCCGGCGAGACCGCCGGTGTCATCCAATGGCGACCGGAGCGTCCCGGCGCCGAAATGTTGCGGCTGTCCATGCCGCTCGTGATCATCGCGCTGACTTCGCTGATCATTCTCGCCATGCGCTATCAGGCCCGCGGCCGCCGCGCGACCGAGCAACTCGTTGCGAGTGAAGCACGCGCAACACACATTGCGTATCACGATGCGCTGACAGGCCTGCCCAACCGCCTGCTGCTGGCTGACCGGCTTGAGCACGCGCTGGAACGGATGCGCACGAAGGGCCAACCGTTCGCCGTGCACTACATAGACCTCGACCGGTTTAGCGAAATCAATGACAGTTTTGGCCAGCAGGCCGGCGACGACCTCATCAGCGAAGTGTCCCGGCTGTTTGCACGCGCATGCGAGCCCGGCGACACATTCGCGAGACTCGGTATCGACGAGTTCGCCATCCTGCAGGCCGACGCGACCGCCGAGACGGCAGCGGCGCTCGCGCTGCGGATCACGCAGCTCGCGAACGAACCAGTCGAGATCGCCGCTGGGCGCGTGTTTTCCGGATGCAGCGTTGGATTCTCTCTCGTCAGCGAAGGAAATCTCGACAGCTTTGAGTGCCTGCGGCGCGCAGATCTCGCGCTGAACCGCGCGAAGACTTATGGCGGTGGCAAGTTTGCGGAGTTTGCGCCCGAGATGGACGGCAAACTACGGACGCGGATCGAGATCCGCGAAGAACTTCGCGCCGCGCTCGCGAGCGAAGATCTCGACCTGGTCTACCAGCCTCAGGTCCACGAGGGCGGCAAGTTGTATGGTGTCGAAGCCCTTGTGCGCTGGACCAATCCGTTGCGCGGCAATGTTCCACCTTCTGAATTTGTTCCGATTGCGGAGGAAGCTGGCCTGATCGACGAGCTCGGCATGTTTGTGCTCAGGCGCGCCTTCGAAGACAGCAAGAAACTGGGAAACCTCCGCGTTGCGATCAACATCTCCGCCGCCCAGCTCAGACTGAGCGACTTCGTGTCGAACATCACCTCGCTGGTCGAGGAAACCGGCATTGATATCTCGCGCATTGAACTCGAGATCACCGAAGGATTGCTGCTCGGCGACGACCAGGCGACCCTGGACACGCTCGCAGCACTGCGCGCGCTTGGTTTCCGCATCGCGCTCGACGACTTCGGCACTGGCTATTCAAGCCTCAGCTACCTGCAGCGCTACCCGATCGACAAGATCAAGATCGACCGGTCCTTCGTTGCAAATCTTGGCAACGACCCAGGCGCCGATGCTGTGGTCGGCGCGATTGTCCGCCTCGCCCGCGCCCTTCGTCTAGACATCATCGCTGAGGGCGTCGAAACAGAGTTGCAGCGCGTGCGTCTCGCCGCGGCAGGCTGCGACGATATCCAGGGGTATCTTTTCGGAAAACCCATGCCCGTCCACGCGGTGCGCCGGATGATGGAAGGGAAACTACCCCCTGCCCCAGTCGCCGAACCGAGGGCGCTGTTGATGGCAGCGAACTGACTGGCAAAAGGCCCGGGACCGGCTGCATGCGGAATGGGTTTCGGATGGTAATGGTGGGCGGTACAAGGTTCGAACTTGTGACCCCTACGATGTCAACGTAGTGCTCTACCACTGAGCTAACCGCCCCCTCGGCGCAGACCGTAATGGTCCGGCGTCAGGAAGCGTGGGTAATGAACAATCGGGCAGGCGGCGTCAAGCGGGGTTTCGCCGCGATCTCCGTTCGGCTCAAGCGGCCATCACCTTGTCCACTTCCTCCACGATTTCGCGCAGGTGGAAGGGCTTGGACAGGACTTTCGCGCCCGCCGGTGTCGGCGCGCCCGATGACAGCGCCACGGCCGCAAAGCCCGTAATGAAGACGATCTTCATCGCGGGGTCGAGTTCGGCGCCGCGCCGGGCGAGTTCGATGCCGTCGAGGCCCGGCATCACGATGTCCGTCAGCAGAAGGTCGAACACTTCGCGCTCGAGTGCATGCAAGGCGCCTTCGCCGTCAGCATAGTCCTGCACGTCATGCCCGGCGCGGCGCAGCGCCGCCGCCAGGAAGCCGCGCATTGAATCATCGTCTTCCGCGAGCAGGATTTTCGTCACGCTGTCCTCATGCCGGGTGAGTCGGGGCTGATTACCGCATAAAGGGCAAAGAAGGTAAATCAGTGGTGAACACCCGCGTGTTCCGGCAGCCATTCTTTACACGCTGGACAGGAAAGGCCTTGACCTTGCGGGCGGTTCTCAAACCATATCGGCAATGCGTGAAACCTCCCCCGCCCTGCAGCGCGATGCGCTGACCGGCCCTGCCGGCTGCCCCTCCGAGGCTCCCTTTGACTATGCGCCCGCTCACGCCCCAGCTGCCCCGGTGCTGTTTACCAGCCCCCATTCCGGTTCCGTCTACCCAGCGGCCATGCAGGCGGCCCTTTGCGTACCCCTGATCGATGTCCGCCGGACAGAAGACGCGTTTGTCGATGAACTGTTTGCCGGTGCGCCCTCCCTTGGCGCAGGCTTGATCACCGCCCGCTATGGCCGCTCGGTCGTCGATCTGAACCGGGATCCCCACGAATTGGACGCCGCCATGTTCCATGATGGCCCGCCCCGCCCCTGTGCCTTGCCGACGGCCCGCGTCGAGGCCGGTCTCGGCTGCCTGCCCCGGGTCGGCGCCCGCGGCGAGGCCATCTATGGCCGACTCTTGTCCCGGGCTGAGGGCGAGGAGCGCCTCTCGCTGATCCATGACGCCTATCATCATCACCTGGCCGGCACGCTGGACGCACTCCGCCGTGTACATGGTCATGCTCTGCTGATCGACTGCCACTCGATGCCGTCGCAGCAACCGGGACGGCGCACCTTGTCCGATATTGTGCTGGGCGACCGGTTCGGCTCGAGCGCCGACTCCCGCTTGTTGTCGCGGATCGAGCGCAGCTTCCGGACGGCCGGTTTCACTGTCGCCCGCAACGCGCCCTATGCCGGCGGCTACACAACGCGGCGCTATGGCCGCCCGCGCCGCGGCGTCCACGCACTGCAGATCGAGATCAACCGCGGCCTCTACATGGATGAGCAGCGGATTACCCGTTCCGGCGGTTTTGGACCGCTCAAGGATGCCCTCAGCCTTGTAATCGCTGATATTATCGACTCGGCCAGGCTTCTGCCACGGGGCTGAACGCCCCGTTCCGTTCGCGCCTTCGCCCCTCCCGGACAGAAAAAAGGCCGCGCCCACAGGCGCGGCCAAAGTCAAAGGGAGGAAACGCCAGAGGCGTTGCACCGAAGTGCAAGTCCAACTTATGTTGCGATGCACAAACCACCAAGGGCATATCTGCCGCACCCCCTCTTTCACCCCCTCCATGCCCTGAAAAGAGGCAGTTTCCCGCGTCCGGCACGGCGTTTGCGTAGAAATCGCGCGAAATTCCTTTTTTGGGACTGATACCGGTCCCACGCCAACCGGAGAGGGACCTATGGCTGACGAAACTGACCTTCATGTGGGCAAACGCCTGCGCCGCCGCCGCCGGCTTCTGGGCATGACCCAGCAGGAACTGGCCAGCCAGGTAGGCGTGCGTTTCCAGCAGATCCAGAAGTACGAGTGCGGCGCAAACCGCATCACGGCGTCCCGCCTGTTCGACCTCTCGAAGGCAATGAACGTAACCGTCCAATACTTCTTCGACGGCATGGCCACGGCCAATACGATGCCGAACGCCGCCAACGATGCCGAGCAGATGGAAGGTGACATCCTTTCACAGAAAGAGACGCTCGAACTCGTCCGCGCCTATTACCGCCTCGGCGAACGCCCCCGCAAACGCCTGCTCGAGCTCGCAAAAGCCCTCGAAGGCGACAGCACCAGCACCGGCGCTGCTTGACGCTGCCCCACCGGCGGGGCATCGCCTCGCCGGATGACCGCGCTCCGCTCCTATCAGGCTGACCTTGAATTTGCCGCCCGGCTTGCAGACGCAGCCTGGGCGGCCATTCGCGTTCACTTCCGCAATCTCACCGCGGTCGAAGACAAGGGCGCCTCCGCGCGCCCCGGCTTTGACCCCGTCACCGAAGCTGACCGCGCCGCCGAGGCCGCCATGCGCGCGCTCGTTGCCGCCGAACGGCCGGGCGACGGCGTCACCGGCGAAGAGTTCCCGGAGACTAACTCGACCAGCGGCTATCGCTGGTACTTTGACCCGATCGATGGCACGCGCGCCTTCGTCGCCGGGCTGCCTGTCTGGACGACGCTGATTGCCCTCACCGGCCCGGACGGCGTTCCGGTCATTGGCGTTATCGATCAACCGGTGCTAGGCGAGCGCTATCTCGGTTGGCCAGGCGGCGCGCGCATTGATTGCATCCACGGATCACTACCGATCCGCGTCTCTTCCTGCACCGACCTTCGCCAGGCGACCATCGCCACGACGGACCCCTTCATCCTGTCGCCGCCTGAACAGGGCGCGTGGAACCATCTGCGCTCGGCGGCCCGCATTACGCGCTACGGCCTCGACGCCTACGCCTATGCCCGTCTCGCTGGCGGTACGGTCGATCTCGTCGCCGAGACAGGGCTCAAATCCTGGGACGTCGCCGCCTTGATCCCGGTCGTGCGCGGTGCCGGCGGCCTCGCTACCGACTGGCGCGGCAATGCGCCGAAACTCGGCGGCCAGATCGTCTGCGCCGCCAGCGAAGGCATTCTCGAACAGGCGATGCTGGCGCTCCGGCGCGCTGCAGAATGAGCTGCGCCCCTCAGGGGCCCGCCACCTCGTATCCCTCGGCGCGCAGCATCGCGATGACGCTGTCCTTGCCTGCGAGGTGCCCCGCACCAACGGCCACCAGCCGTGTGCCCGGCGTCTCCAGCATGCCGGCGATCATCGGCGCCCAGCGCGCATTCCGATCCTTCAGCAGCGCGTCATAGGCCGCTTGCGATCCGAAGGCTTCCGGCGATGCCATCAGGGCGCCGAGACCCGAGACATCCCCGTCCGCCCACTCGCCAACCAGCATGTCGAGCACCTCGGTGCCTTCATCCATCGACTCCGCCGTCATCATCAGGAACTCGACCTGCGTGCAGTTGTCGAGCCGGGCAAACGCGCCAAGCTGCTGCTCGACAGTTTCAAGATACTCGAAGTTCGCGCCGTGATTGGCGACTTCCGCCTCGATCGTTGTCTCGACCCCTGCATTCGGATCAAAGCCTTCCTGTGTCAGCTGCATCACCGAAAGGTTCACCGCCGCATACCAGGGCTTCATCGGCTGGATCGCATCAAGCGGCAGGCCAAGGCCGTCGAGCGCCTCTTGCAGGACTGCAACATCTTCCTCGGCCATCAGGCTGGTCAGCCGCGTGCCGTCAGAGAACATTCCGGCCGTCGTCACGAACTTCATCAGTTCACGTCCGGCTTCCGGGCTCGTGGTGTCCGCTTCCAGCACCACCGTGTCCGCCGCCGCGATGGCCGCATCGACTTCCGGCGAGCGCCAGGCGAGATCCGGACGAAGCAGGTGGACGGTACCGAGAATATGGATCGTGGTGTCCTCATCCTTCAGCGTCCAGATTGCGGGCGAGCCAGCCCCGCGCGAGGCCTGCGCCGACGCGATGGCCGCCTCCTCGAAGGCGGCCGCTGCTGCCGGATCGGCCGCACGCGCGCAGGTCGCCGGCGCCGCTGGCTCAGCAGCCACCTCTGTCGCCGCCGGCGCAGCTTCAGGCTCGCAGGCCGCCGTCCGCAGGGCAGCGCAGGCCGCGAGGGCAGCAGGGATCAGTCTTTGAGGGCGCATGGCGGCTCCGGGAGGCAAGCGGGTTTGGCGCCCAGCTTAGCCGAACCCGCCGCAACGTCCAATCTCCCGTGCACCTTGCGCGCCCGCGCTTCCCGGTTGCGCCCTCCTCCGCCTTCGCTTAAACACCGCCTTCGGCGAGGCACCCATAGCTCAGCTGGATAGAGTGTTGCCCTCCGAAGGCAAAGGTCAGAGGTTCGAATCCTCTTGGGTGCGCCATTCCCCGTCATGATCTGCGAAAACTTCGTACTGTCGGCCGGAGCGTTGTCGCTGTTTCAGTTGCCGCGTCCCCAGACTCTGCGCAAACAAAAGCGGGAAAGCGGAGATCAGGCCTGCGCCAGCGCAGGCGAGCGGGAAAGAACAGTTCCATGAAACACCTGCTTGTTGCCGTATCGCTCTTGGCTGGCATGTCGGCCTGCGCGCCGACCCGTTCGATCGTCATTCCGGAGCGCCCGGATGCACCCGCAAAGCTCGCCATTGTGCCGCTTAAGGGAGACCTCGGCCCGGAAGCGATGGACCTGATCGTGCAGCAGCTTGCGGCGCGCGGCATCCCGGCGCGGGAAGGCCCATCGGTGATCAGCCTGATCGGCTATGATGCGAACATCACGGACGGTTCGCCCGCTTCTGCTGGTCCGCTGCGAAAGTATGGCGACAAGCTGGGCGTGGATTTCGTACTGGCTGGAACGGCCGAGACCGTTGGCGGCCCGCTCTACGCCTTTGACCGGGTGAAGATGGGCCTGAAGCTGATCGATGTGCAGACCGGCGAGACTCGGTGGATCGGCAGTTACGGAGACACTGTCTGGGCAGCAGCCCTCAACACCGAGACCGACCTTGCCCGGGCCGCCGAGCATATCGTGAAGGCCTTTGATGATGGCGGCGCCGACGATCTCGTGCGCTAGAGCAAATTCCGCTCAGATGGGTACAGGTTGAGCGGCAGAATTTGCGACAAATCAAAAACCTGGAGCACGCGATCTGATTCTATCAGATCGCGCTGTGCTCCAGGGTGCCCGCCCGGTAGACAAACCGCGATTTGCCCGCACAGTGGCGGCGTCAACGCGCGGCCCGCGAGAGGCCGCCCCAACACAGGAAACGCCCCCATGGATCTCCAGCTCAAAGGCAAGAACGCGCTCATACTCGGCGGCACGCGCGGCATTGGCCGGGCGATTGCCGAAACGCTCGCCAGGGAAGGCGCGAATGTCGGCGTCTGCGCCCGCAACGCAGATCAGGTCGCCGCCGCCGTCGCCGAGCTGAAAGCCCTCGGTGTCAAGGCGACCGGGGCATCGGTGGACGTGACCGACGGTGCCGCCCTGAAGGGCTGGATCGCTTCAGCGTCTTCCGAACTCGGCGGTCTCGATATCCTCATCTCGAATGCCGGCGCCATGGCGCAGGGCAATGATATCGATTCCTGGCAAAAGAACTTCCAGCTCGACGTGCTCGCCGCCGTAAATGCCTTTGACGCCGCCCAGCCGCTGCTCACCGCTGCCGCCGCGAAGACCGGCGACGCTGCCTTCGTCATTATCTCATCTGTCTCCGCCGCGCAGGCCGACCGCGCCGACAGCTACGGCCCGATCAAGGCCGCACTGATCCACATGGCGAAGGGCCTCGCTCGCCAGCACGCGAAGGCCGGCGTCCGGGTGAACGTTGTCTCGCCTGGCATGGTCTTCTTCGAAGGCGGCGTCTGGGACATGGTCAAGAAGAATGCGCCGGACTTCTTCGCCCAGGCCAATGCCCGCAATCCGACCGGACGCTGCGCCACGCCGCAGGAGATCGCGAACGCCGCCGTCTTCCTCGCCTCGCCGCTCTCCTCCTACACAACGGGGTCGAACCTGATCGTCGATGGCGCGGTCTCCAGCCGGGTGAACTTCTAGGCCGCTCCTCCCCTCCGGCGCCACAAACCGGTTCCCATCCCGCGCGGGCACACTAAGGTGGCGCAGAACGGGCGGCCGGGGGAGCAAAGCCAATGTCATTCTTCACACGGCGCCGGTCGATCGACACGATCACCACGTTCGAACAGGGCACGCGGCTCAAGCCGACGCTCAGCTGGCCGCACCTGATTGCGCTCGGCGTCGGCGCCATCGTCGGTACCGGCATCTACACGCTGATCGGCGTCGGCGCGGCCAAGGCGGGCCCCGCGGTGATGTTGTCCTTCCTGATTGCCGGCGGGGTCTGCGTGTTCGCCGCGCTCGCCTATGCCGAACTCGCAACCCTCATCCCCGCGTCCGGCAGCGCCTACACCTACAGCTATGCCGCGCTCGGCGAAGGCCCCGCCTGGATCATCGGCTGGAGCCTAATCCTCGAATACTCGCTGGTCGTCTCGGCGGTCGCGGTCGGATGGTCCGGTTATTTCTCCGGCTTCCTGGACAGCATGGGATGGGGCCTTCCCGCCTATCTCACGTCAGGCCCCTTCGGCACAGAAACGCCAGGCCTGGTAAACCTGCCCGCCGTGCTGATCGTCGGCGTTGTCGCCGGCCTCCTGATGGTCGGCATGCGCGAGAGCGCGACGATCAATGCGGCGCTTGTGGTGGTTAAGGTCGCTGCCCTAGCCGCCTTTGTGGCGATTGCCGCGCCGCACTTCGATCCTGCCAACCTTTCCCCCTTCATGCCCTACGGCTTCGGCAAGAACGATGCGCAGATCGACGGCGAGACGGTCTCTGTCGGCGTCATGGCAGCCGCCGCGATCATCTTCTTCGCCTTCTATGGGTTCGACGCTGTCTCCACCGCTGCCGAGGAAACAAAGAACCCCGGGCGCGACCTGACAATCGGCATCGTCGGATCAATGCTCGTCTGTATACTGATCTATCTCGCCGTTGCCGCCGCTGCCATCGGCGCGATGCCGTTCAAGGAATTTGCGGCCTCCGACGAACCCCTCGCCTATATTGCCCGCACTCTTGGCAGCGATCTTGCTGGCACGCTGATCGCCGGGGCGGCCATCGTCGCCCTGCCAACAGTGCTGCTCGCCTTCATGTACGGGCAGAGCCGCATCTTCTTCGTCATGGCGCGCGACGGCATGCTGCCCCGGCGCCTCGCCCGCGTCAGCGCGGCACGCGGCACCCCTGTGCTGATGACCGGCGTCACCGCGATCCTGATGGCGATCATCGCAGGGCTCTTCAGCCTCGGTGAACTCGCCGCATTGGCGAATGCCGGAACCCTTGCCGCTTTCGTCGCTGTCGGCGCCAGCCTGATCATCCTGCGCCTCCAGCAGCCTGGCCGGCCTCGGCTGTTCAAGGCGCCTTTCTGGCCGCTGGTCGGCGGCGGCTGTATTGCAGGCTGCCTCTACCTGTTTGTCAGCCTGCCGGTGTCGACACAGGTCAACTTCTTCATCTGGAACGGCCTCGGCCTCGCCGTCTATCTGCTCTTCGCCCGCCGCAACACACGCCTGGCAAAGGGCGAAGAGCAGCCCGCCTGAGCCACCGCTGGTCACGAAACCGTGACCGGCAACCTGTCGCTGCTCCTTGAGTCAAGAATCTTGCGGTGAAAGCGACGGACAGGCCCGTCCAAACCGTTTATGCTCTGAAGCTGTGGCTTAACCCGCTCAGGCCGGTCATTGGCTTGAAAGGTAAGGTTCGTCTTCTAAGTGTCGAGGCAAATGACGAAGCTCGCTTCCCCCAGGCCGGCCCGCATGTTGGGCGCCGCGCTCGCAACCCTCGTTGCGGCGGCCTGCGCAGGCGTGCCCGAAGCTCCCCTGACATCCACCCCTGCGGTTGAATCCGGCGCGGCCTTCCGCGCGCTTCCCGCGGGCGTAGCGCCGTCTGCCGACTGGTGGAGCGGCTTTGACGACCCCGAACTCGCGCGTCTCGTCGAGACTGCGCTGAAAGCCTCCCCCGTGCTGCGCGGCGCCGATGCCTCGGTGGCGGAAGCAGAAGCGCTGCTGCGCCTCGCCCTGCTCAGCCGCAGCCCTTCCGCCAGCTCATCCGCCAGCGCGACCGCCGAACGCCCGGTCGGCGGCGCGGACGATTTCGCCGCCAGCGGCTCGGCAAACCTCGCCGCCACTTGGGAACTCGATGCCTTTGGGCGCCTAGGCGCCGCCATTGACGCAGCCCGCTTCGATGAAGCGGCCGCACGCGAACTGCGCCGCGACCTTGCCGTCTCGATCGCCTCGGAAACCGCACTCGCTTACATTGACCTGCACAGCGCCGAAGCGCGCCTTGCGGTCGCCCGCGCCAACGCAGATGCGCAAAAAGACAGCGTCGATCTCGTCCGTACGCTGTTCGAAAATGGCCGCTCCAACGAGCTCGACCTGAACCGCGCCGAAGCCCAGTATCGCACGACACTCGCTTCGCTTCCCGTGTTTCAGGCCAGCATCGCGGACGCTGGCAACCGTCTCGCCGCGCTGACCGGAACTGCCGCCACGCAGCCTGAGGCCGCAAGCCCTGCGCCTGGTTCACACAGCGCCCGCATCCCAAGCCTCACCGCACCCCTCGGCGCCGGCGCGCCGGAAGACATGCTCCGCCGCCGCCCCGACGTGCGCCTTGCCGAGGCGCGCATCGGCGCTGCCCTCTCGCTCGGCAAAGCTGCGCGCGCCAACCTCTTCCCGCGCATCACATTCAACGCAGACATTCTCGGCATCGTCCGGGACAGCGGCGTCGGCTTCAACGAGGACTCGATCGGTCTTTCGGTCGGCCCCGCGATCAGCTGGGCAGGACCCGACCTGCGCCGCGTCTATGCGCAGATCGATGTCAACGACGCCCGCACGCTGGGCGCCGCCGCCGATTATGAAGCGACCGTGCTCGATGCTCTCGCGGAGACCGAAACAGCGCTGTCGAACTATCTGAACGAGCGCGCCCGCCGCGCAGACCTCGAAGCCGCCCTCGCTTCAGCCCGCCGCGCCTATGATCTTTCGCGCCTGCGCTTTGAGCAGGGCCTCGATTCCTCGCTCGACGTGCTCGACGCGCAGCGCACCTTGCTGGCCGCCGAAGACGGCCTTGCCGTCAACGAAGCCGAAATCGCCCGCCGCGCCGTTCGCGCCTATCGCGCTCTCGGCGGCATCTGGACTGACGAAGAACTCGCCGCCTTCCGGGCGGAACAGGAAGAAAATCCATGACCACGCAGCCCTCCCGAACACGCTATCGTGCAGCCGCCCTCGCCGCAGGCGCAGCACTCCTGATCGCTCTCCTGCCCAGCTGCTCTGACCACGGATCAGCAGCGCCCGCAGGCGGCCCCGGTGGCGGCGGCCCTCCGCCTGCGAGCGTATTCGCCGAGCCCATCCGCGCGCAGACGTTCTCCAACCGCGTTGAAGCCATCGGCACGCTTGAAGCCAATGAGCGTGCCGACCTAACCCTGTCGGCCTCCGACCGCGTTACAGCCGTTTACTTCGAAGACGGTCAGCGCGTGAAGGCTGGCAAGACGCTGATCTCGCTCGCCCAGCGCGAGCAGAGCGCGCTTGTCGAAGGCGCCGAAGCAGAACTCGCCCAGGCCAACCAGGAACTGGCACGCCTCGAGCCCCTGGCCGCGCAAGGCGCCGTCTCGCAGGCCGAACTTGAAGTCGCCAAGCGCAATGCCAATGCGGCCGCCGCCCAGCTGCGCGCCGTCCAGTCCCGCCAGCGCGACCGCGTGCTTGTCGCGCCTTTCGACGGTGTGCTCGGTTTCCGGCAAGTCAGCGTCGGCTCCTTCGTCCGCCCCGGTGATGTCGTGGCAACCCTGATCGATGACAGCGTCATGCGGCTCGACTTTGCCGTCCCCTCGATCTTCCTCAGCAGCCTGAAGCCCGGCCTCGAAATCGAAGCCCGCTCCAGCGACCTTCCCGGCATGACCTTCAAGGGCACTGTCGACAGCATCAACAATGCCATCGACCCAGTCACCCGCTCCGTCCGTGTACGCGCAATGATCCCGAACGAGGACGGTCAGCTGAAAGCGGGCATGTTCGTCGCCGTTACATTGCTTGCTCAGCCGCGCGAGGCCCTCTCGGTCGCCGAATCTGCGCTGCAGCCCCTTGGCGCCGAGACTTTCGTCTGGGTTGTCGCTGATGGCGAGAAGGGCCCGGTGGCCAACCGCGTGAAGATCGAGCCCGGCCTGCGTCAGGAGGGCCGTGTCGAAGTGCTCGCCGGCCTCGAGCCCGGCCAGCGGGTCGTCACTGAAGGCGCCCTGCGCCTGCGTGAAGGCGGAAGCCTCGTCGTTCGCGACTCCTCAGTCCTCAAGCCCGCCCTCGCGGCCGCACCGGGTGGCGGCGGAGAACCTGCCGCCGCAAACCGGGATTAGACCGCCATGATCCTGTCGGATACCTCGATCAAGCGGCCAGTCTTTGCCTGGGTGCTCGCCCTCGTGCTGATCGTCTTCGGGCTCGTTGCTTTCTCGCGGCTCGCCCTGCGCGAGTATCCGGACATCGATCCGCCCGTCGTGTCGATCTCGACCAATTATCCGGGCGCTTCGGCCTCGGTGGTCGAGACGCGCATCACCCAGATCATCGAGGACCGGATTGCCGGCGTCGAAGGCGTGCGGTTCATCAACTCGCGCTCGTCCGATGGCCGCTCCAACATCTCTATCGAGTTCCGCATCGACCGTGACATCGAGTCAGCCGCCAACGATGTGCGTGACCGCGTCTCCGGTGTCGTCGACGTCCTCCCCGACGAAGCCGATCCGCCGGAAGTCGAGAAGGCTGACGCCGATGACGATGTGATCCTCTGGCTGAACCTCGCCAGCGAACAGCTCGCGACCCCTGAACTCACTGACTATGCGAACCGCTACCTTGTGGACCGTTTCTCGGCCCTCGACGGTGTCGCCCGCGTCCAGGTCGGCGGCGCGCGCGATTATGCGATGCGCATCTGGATCGACCGCCGGGCCCTTGCCGCTCGCGGTCTCGCGGCGAGCGACATTGAGCGCGCCCTTCGCTCGGAGAATATCGAGGCCCCTGCCGGCAACCTCGAATCCGGCGACCTCTATTACACAATGCGCATCGACCGCGCCTTCCGCTCGGTTGAAGACTTCGCCGGTCTCGTGATCGCGCAGGGCGATGGTTATCTCGTCCGCCTCGGCGATGTAGCCCGCGTCGAGCGCGGCACGGTCGACGATCGCACCACCTTCCGCGGCAATGGTGTACCCATGGTCGGCCTCGGCATCGTCAAGCAGTCCACTGCCAACACGGTGGACGTGGCGAATGCCGCCAAAAGCCTTGCCGACGAACTCAACACCACGCTGCCCGACGGCATGCAGATTTACCGCGCCTTCGACAGCTCGGTGTTCATTGAAGCCTCAATCCGCGAAGTCTGGCTGACGCTTGCCATTACGGTCGGCCTCGTCACGCTCGTCATCTTCCTCTTCCTCGGCAGCCTGCGCGCAACCATCATTCCGGCCGTCACCGTGCCCGTCTCGGTGATCGCGACCTTCATCATCATGTACGCGCTCGGCCTGTCGCTGAACCTGCTCACGCTGCTCGCGCTGGTCCTCGCCATCGGCCTCATTGTCGACGACGCCATCGTCGTACTGGAGAATATCGACCGCCGGATGAAGGAACTTGGCGAGACGCCGCTTGTCGCCGCTTTCAATGGCACGCGTCAGGTCGGCTTCGCCGTGCTCGCCACCACCCTTGTGCTGATGGCCGTGTTCATCCCCATCACCTTCATGGGCGGCAATACCGGCCGTCTGTTCACGGAGTTCGCCGTCGCCATTGCGGCGTCCGTCGCCTTCTCCTGCTTCGTCGCGCTGTCCCTGTCGCCGATGATCGCCTCGAAGATCCTGAAGCCCCATGCGGGTTCGCGCACCGGCGTGCTCTCCATCCTGCCAAACATGGTGGACTCTGCCTTCAACGGCATCAAATGGCTCTATGGCCATGTCTTCGACATCATCGTGCGCTTTCCTGTGATCATGATCACCGGCCTCGTGGCTGCCTTTGCGGCCATCTGGCTGCTCTACCAGACGCTTGGCCAGGAATATGCGCCGCGCGAAGACCGTGGCAGCTTCTTCATCACTGTGCGCGGCCCGGAAGGCGCCTCGTTTGAATACATGTCGAAATACCTCGACGAGATCGAGCGCCGCCTCCTTCCGTATACAGAGAGCGGCGAGATCAGCCGCTTGCTCGTGCGCGCACCCGGCTTCGGTTCCAATGCCTACAACCAGGGCAACGTTGTCGCAGTGCTGGATGACTGGTCCAGCCGCCGCCCGGCTGACGAAGTGATGGGCGAGATCAACGCCAAGATGTCGGACCTGCCCGGCATCCGCGCCTTCGCCATCATGCGCCAGGGCCTCGCAGGCGGCGGCGGCAAGCCGGTCCAATTCGTCATCGGCGGTCCGTCCTACGAGCAGGTCGTCGAATGGCGCGACACCTTCCTAGCGGCCCTCGAGACCGATAATCCCGGCCTCACGGATATCGACTGGGACTATAAGGAAACCCAGCCGCAATACCGTATCGAGATCAATTACCAGCGCGCGGCAGACCTCGGCGTGACCGTCTCCGAGATCGGCTCGACTCTGCAGACGATGCTCGGCTCCCGCCGCGTGACGACCTATATCGACAATGGCGAAGAGTACGACGTCATCCTCGAAGGCCTGCGTTCGGAACAGTCGACCCCGAACGATGTCCAGAACATCTACGTCCGCTCGACGCGGTCCGGCGAACTCGTCCCGCTGGCCAGCGTTGTCACCATCGAGCCCTTCGCCGATAGCCCCAGCCTCAACCGCTACAACCGCGTCCGCGCCATCACCATCGATGCCAACCTCGCGCCCGGCGTAAACCTTGGGGAAGCCCTGACCGGCATGGAGCGCGTCGCCCGTGAAGTGCTGCCGCAGGAAGCCACGATCGACTTCAAGGGCCAGTCCCTCGAGTTCCGCTCCTCCGGCGGCTCCATTCTCTTCGTCTTCGGCCTCGGCCTGTTGATCGTCTTCCTCGTCCTCGCCGCGCAGTTCGAGAGCTGGATCCACCCGCTGGTGATCATCCTCGCCGTGCCAGCCACCCTTGCCGGCGGCATGTTCGGCCTCTGGATCACGGGTCAGACGCTGAACATCTACACCCAGATCGGCCTGATCATGCTGATCGGCCTCGCCGCCAAGAACGGCATCCTGGTGGTCGAGTTCGCCAACCAGCTGCGCGATGAAGGCAAGGCGTTCGATGCGGCCCTCAAGGAAGCCTCCCTTGCCCGCCTGCGCCCGATCCTGATGACCGGTCTGACGACGGCCGTGGGCGCCCTGCCGCTGATCTTCACGCATGGCGCCGGCGCCGAGACGCGCACCGCCATCGGCATCGTGATCTTCTTCGGTGCCATCGCCTCGGTCACGGTCGCCCTGCTCGTGGTCCCGGCCGCCTACAGCCTGCTGGCCCGCCGCACTGGCTCGCCCGGCGATGTCGCCCGCAAGCTCGAGGCAGAATCGGCCGCGGTCGGCCAGCCCGCCGAGTAACCTTACCGGCAGCAAACTTCGGCAAGGCGCTTGAAAGGCGCCTTCCCCCTCCGCATAAGGTCAGTTCATACGAAAAGACTGCGGAGGCGCCAGGCCCGACATGAACCTCTTCTTCCGCTTCCTGCGCGTCTTCCTGCCTGCCTTCTTCTCGAAGGTGAAAACCGGAATCCTCGACCTGCACATCGTCCGCTCCGCCGTCTGGCTCGGCGACCAGGACCCGATGGGCCACATGACGAACTCTCGCTATTCCTCGTTCACGGATCTCGGCACGATGAACTTCATGGGCCGCACCGGCGCGCTCAAGGTCTATCGCAAGCGCGGCTGGATCCCGATCGTCCAGTACGAGGCTTTCAATTTTATCCGTATGCTGCGTTATCCGCAGAAGTTCGAGCTGCAGACCCGCCTCGCCGGCTGGGATGATTGTTTCATCTGCTTCGAGCACAAGTTCATCGCAGGCGGCCAGGTCTGCGCGACCAGCCACATGATCGCCCGTCTCTATGGCCGCAAGAAAGCCAAGGTCACCGCCGAAATGGCCATGGAGGCGCTCGGCGTGAAATATGAAAGCCCGCCGCTCGACGAGCATTTCCGGCGCGCCATCCTTGACCTGCAGGCCCGCGGATGACGGCGCCTTCCGCCCCCCTGCCCCTGATCATCGACTGTGACCCCGGCATCGACGATGCCGTGATGTTGATGATCGCCTTCGCGAGCCCGGAGCTTGACCTGCGCGCCATCACGACAGTCGCCGGCAACGTGCCCCTGCGCCTGACCAGCCGCAACGCCCGCATGATCTGTGAGCGGATGGGCCGCCCTGACGTCCCCGTATACGCCGGTTGCCCCCGCCCCCTTATGCGCAAGCCGGTCACGGCCGAAGACTTCCACGGCGAGAGCGGCATCGAAGGCATCGAAATCTTCCAGCCCAAGGCGCCCCTCGCCCCCGGACATGCCGTCAGCGAGTTGATCGCCCGCCTGTCGGCCGCCCCGCCGCTCAGCCAGACCGTCATCCTCTCCGGCCCGATGACCAATCTCGCCGCCGCCCTCGTCATGGCGCCGGAGATCGCCGGCAAGATCGCCCACCTCGTTGTCATGGCCGGCGGGGACCGTATCGGTGGCAACATCACGCCCTTCGCCGAGTTCAACGTCTTCGCCGATCCCCACGCCGCTGCCATCGTCTTCGATGCGAATATCCGCACCACCGTGCTCAGCCTCGACGTCACCCACACCGTGCGGGCCGAGCCGGATCGCGTCGCCAGCCTTCGAAGGGTGCCGGGCCACGAAGCAACCATGATGGCGGACCTGCTGGCCGCCGGGAACAAGCTCGAGGCGCGCTGGAAGAATGGCCAGATGGCGCCGATGCATGATCCGTCCACTGTTGTTTATCTCCTCGCCCCGGAAATCTTCGAAGTGAAGCCCTGCCGCGTCACGGTCGTCACCCGCCCCGGCGCCCAGTTTGGCCGCACCAAGGTGAAGGACACGAAGCGCGGCCCCCATTACTGGGTCACCGCTGCGGACGCTGACGCCTTCTTCGGCCTCATCGAATCCCTGCTGAAAGCGCGCGCATGATCACTGTTGTCGGCTCCGTGAACCTCGACCTTGTCGCCTCCGGCGCCCCGCTGCCACATCCGGGTGAAACCGTCACCGGCGCCCGCCTCGCGCGCTATCCGGGCGGCAAGGGCGCCAACCAGGCGCTTGCCGCCGCGCGCCTCGGTCACAAGGTCCGCCTCGTCGCCGCCGTCGGTAATGACGATATGGCCGAGGAGGCGCTGAAGCTCTTGCGTGCGGGCGGCGTCGATCTCTCCGCCACGCACTACCTCAACGGCGAGACCACCGGCGTCGCCCTGATCGCCGTCTCCCCCGAAGGCGAAAACCTGATCGTCGTCTGTCCGGGCGCGAACAATGCTCTCACCGCCATCGATGTCGAGAGCGAAACCATCGAACATATGCTCGGCGTGCTCGAAGTCCCCATCCCGGCCCTACTCGCCGCCGCGAAACGCGCCACAGGCTTCGTCGCGCTGAACCTAGCCCCTGCCCTGCCAATTCCGGACGCGCTGCTGGCCGAAGCAGACCTTGTCGTCGTCAACGAAACCGAGGCCGCCTTCTACGGCGGCGCCCTCCATGCCCCGGGCCGCCTCGTCGCCATCTCGCTCGGCAGCGCAGGGGCAGAACTCTGGAAAGGCGGTACACGGATCGGCGCCGCCAAACCACCCGCCGTACACGTCGTCGATACGGTCGGCGCAGGCGACACCTTCTTCGCGGCCCTCAGCTGCGCCCTGATCGAAGGCCAGACCGAAACAGACGCCCTCGCCTTCGCCGTCGCCGCCGGCGCCGCCGCCTGCACAAAACCCGGCGCCCAGCCAAGCCTGCCCGCACGTGCCGAAGTCGAGGCCCTCCTCAAGCGCTAAATCGGTTGCACAAGTTCGGCCTTGCGCAACGAATTAGGCTCCAATCCGATACCTAAGTCGGTCGTCATCCCGGTTTCGCCGCAGGCGAAGACCGGGACCCAGACTTCCTTGTTTTATGGAGCTTTCTGGGTCCCGGACAAACGCTGCGCAAATTCCGGGATGACGCCCAACTGAACTTTTTCACAGCTTCCGAATCCGACCGCATGCGCAGTGGGGTTATGCTTCGCGCATGGTCTCGCTCAGTGCCCTCCGCCAGCATCCGCGCTTTGCCCTCTTCTTCGAAGTGGTGCACCCCTTCTTCTGGCCGGTCATCTGGTGGACGCTGAACGCGGTATTCCGGCAATACGACGCCTCGGGCCGCACCGAATTCCTGCTCGGCATCACCTGGTGGGGCCAGGTCTACATCGCCTTCGAGGGCGACAAGCTCCCCGATCCGCTAACCTACAAACCTCTGACCCGAACCTTCCGTCC
>VYLE01000067.1_pt1 | contig 137607 bp, 136 predicted proteins | sample 5114391 | NCBI WGS metagenome assembly VYLE01 (sample SAMN12291771, study PRJNA351875) | freshwater metagenome | isolation source: freshwater lake | place: USA: Michigan, Kent Lake | collected 2013-08-15
GGGGGCGTGGCCTTCTTGACCGGGGCCGGCGTCGGAGTCGGCCGCGGCGGGGCCGGCACCGGTTCCGGCGGGGCCAGCTCGGGCGGTGTCGGGGCGACGGGCGCCGTGGCGGCGTCCTCGGTGACCAGTTCCTCGCTCGGGTTGTCCGGGGCGGCAGCCTGGACGACGGTCTCGGAAATGATCGACACCGGCACGGCGCTCTCGACGTTCAGCGGCTCGCGTGTGAATCCCAGCAGGCCATAGCCCACAACGGCCAGAACCACCGCCGCGTGAACGGCGATGGATGCCAGCAGGGAGGACCCGGGCCGCTCCAAGCCGTCAGCCCTCCCCGTCCGTCGGAGCGCCGCCGGCGGTGTCGGTGATCAGGTTCAGCTTGGTGAAACCGGCCGAGGACAGCCGTGCCATGACGCGGGCCACGGCCTGATAGGGTGCCCGGCCATCGCCGCGCACGGACACGGCCTTGTCGCGCGCGCCTGCGCCGCCCTCTTCCGCCACCGTCAGCACCAGACGGTCGAAGCTGACCTCGCGCTCGCCGACATAGATGGCCCCGTCGCGCTTGATCGAGATCACCACCGGATCATCGGAGGCGTCGACCGCGCTGGCGTCCGTCTTGGGCAGTTCGACCGGCACGGCCACGTTCAGCAGCGGGGCCGAGACCATGAAGATGATCAGCAGCACCAGCATCACATCGACCAGCGGGGTGACGTTGATCTCACTCAGCGGCTGCTTGCGCGGCCGTCTGCGGCCACGGACGTGTCCGCCGCCGCCGCCTCCTGCGAGGGCCATGCTCAGAGCTCCCGGGTGGGCTGCGGCGCGGGGCTGGACGACCCGCCCAGACGGCGCGCCACAGCAGCCTGCAGATCATCGGCGAAGCTTTCCAGCCGCCCCGTGAACTTGCCCGCGTCGATCGAGAATTTGTTGTAGGCGATATAGGCCGGAATGGCCGCAGCCAGGCCCAGGGCCGTGGCGAACAGGGCCTCCGAGATGGCGGGGGCCACGGTCGCCAGATTGGTATTGCCCGAAGAGGCGATGGCCCCGAAGGCATTCATGATGCCCCAGACCGTGCCGAACAGGCCGATGAAGGGCGAGGACGTCGCCACCACCGACAGGACACCCAGACCGTTCTCGACCCGCTGACCCTCGCGGGCGATCAGGCTGTCGAGCGCCCGGTCGATACGCGACATCAGAAGATTGGCCTGGCTTTCGGTCAGCGGCCCGCGCGTGCGCGCCTCGCGCCAGTCGGTCAGGGCGATGACCAGCATGCGTGGCAACGGGTGCACCGGATTTGGCCCGGCCTGGGCGGCGATGTCCTCCAGCGACCGGCCCGAGCCGACGGCGTCCTCGAAGGTATTCGCCTGGCTGTTCAGCGCGCTGAAGCGCATGGCCTTGTCGATGATCACGGCCCAGGACCACAGCGAGGCAATCGCCAGGCCGATCATGATCGACTGCACGACGATATCGGCCTGCAGAAAAAGGGATACCGGGTTGATCATGGCGTGGGCGGCGGTGGTCATTCAGCGTCCTTCCGTCTGTCCGACCACTGTGCACCGGATGGGCGTGGCGGTTGTGTGGCAGTCCGGGCCGGGTCTAGCGAGGTGTGGCCAGGACGTCACCTGTCTGCACGTGACAGGCGGACGAAATGGTCAAGCTTCGCGCGCCAGCCAAGGTCCGATCCTGTCGCGCAAGGCCGGTGTCGGCCGGCGTGGCCGCCCGTCCATATGGATGCAGATGACCTCTACATCGGCCCGGCACAGCACATCATCGCCCCGGGTGATGGTCTGTGAGATCAGCAGGCGCGGGCCCTTCACGGCGTCATAGTGGGTGCGCACCACCAACTGGTCATCGATCCGCGCGGGTTTGAGGAAATGCAGCCCCATCCTCGAAACCACGAAGGCCATGGGGCGTTCGCCATCGAGCAGTTCGGCATGGCCGATCCCCATCAGTCGCAGGCAGTCGGACCGCCCCCGCTCGAAATACCGGACATAGTTGGCGTGATAGACCAGACCGGTGAAGTCCGTGTCCTCATAGTAGACGCGGACCGGCAACCGGTGCTCACGGCCCTCGAAACGGCCGGCGGTGGGGGTGTCGGGGATGGTCACGGAACCACCCGCGTGGCCGGCGGCTCCGGAAAGCCGGGACAGTCCGCCGCGATCATGGCGCGGAACTCCCCGTTCAGGGGATCTTCGCTCAGAAGCATCCGGTTCGGGCGCGAGATGAAGCCGACGGCCCGTCCGCCGCGTTCGCCCGCGATATAGCCGCAGACCACCCGGCCGCGGCCCGGTTCAATCAGCTGGACCTCGGCCGTCCGACCCAGTTGCTCGCGCGCCTGTCGCAACACGCGACGTGAGGCCGGCTCCTCGGTGAAGCCACCGCCTGATCCCTGGGTGACGAACCAGATCGCCAAGGCGCCGAGCACGATCACCGCCACGCCCAGAACGGCGATCAGTCTGTCGGTTCGTATCGCCCGGCGCACCATGCGGCCTCCCTGAGCCACAAGCATGCCGGGGTTCGGGCGGCAGGTGAAGGCCTCACTTGCCGCCGAACAGGCCGCCTTGCTCCACCGGCTGCGGCGGTTCGGTCAGGCCGAGGTGGGCATAGGCGCGGGCACAGGCCATGCGGCCGCGCGGTGTGCGCTGGATGAAGCCCTGCTGCAGCAGATAGGGCTCGATCACATCCTCGACCGCATCGCGCGCCTCGGCGATCGCCGCCGCCAGTGTATCCATCCCGACCGGACCGCCGCCGTAGTTTTCGATCAGGGCCTTGAGGAAGCGACGGTCCAGACTGTCCAGCCCCGCCTCATCGACCTCGAGCCGCGCCAGCGCCCGCGCCGCCGCCAGCCGGTCGATCACCGGCGAGCCCTCCGCTTCCGCGAAGTCGCGCACCCGCCGCAGCAACCGCCCGGCCACCCGCGGCGTGCCACGCGAGCGACTGGCGATCTCGCGCGCGCCATCGTCATGGATGCCGACGCCCAGCTTGCGCGCCGCCCCGGTGATGACCCGGACCAGCTCCTCGGGCGTGTAGAATTCCAGCCGCAGCGGAATGCCGAACCGATCCCGCAGCGGCGTGGCCAGCAGCCCCGCCCGCGTCGTCGCCCCGACCAGGGTGAAGGGGGCGAGATCGATCCGCACCGACCGCGCCGACGGCCCCTCGCCAATGATCAGGTCCAGCACATGGTCCTCCATGGCCGGATAGAGGATCTCCTCGACCGTCGGGGCCAGACGGTGAATCTCGTCGATGAAGAGCACGTCGCGCGGTTCGAGATTGGTCAGGATGGCGGCCAGATCGCCCGCCTTGGCCAGAATGGGCCCCGAGGTAGCGCGGAAGCCGACACCCAGTTCGCGCGCCACGATCTGCGCCAGCGTCGTCTTGCCCAGCCCGGGCGGGCCGAACAGCAGGACGTGGTCCAGCGACTCGCCCCGACCCCGCGCGGCGTCGATGAAGACCTTGAGATTGCCCTTGGCCTGCTCCTGACCGACGAATTCCGACAGGGTCTGCGGCCGCAGGGCGCGGTCGTGGGATTCGCCCGGCGCGGGGGATGCATCCACCAGCCTGTCCTCAGTCATCTCGACACCCGCTCATCCCGGGCGAAAGCCGGGACCCAGTTCTGTCCAGCGAGACGCCGGTACTTCAGGACGACCGTTCGGCCGGCCGAACCAGGAAAGCCATCACCCAAAACACTGGGTCCCGGCTTTCGCCGGGATGAGCGGAACGAGAAAATCAACGCCCGAGCTCCTGCAGGGCCGCGCGGATCACCGCCGACAGATCCGCCTCATCGCCCAGCCGGATCAGGGCCTGATCGACCGCGCGGCGGGCATTGACCTCGGCCACGCCGAGCCCGAGCAGGGCCGACACGGCTTCGCCCGTGACGCTGGGCACCGGCGGCGCGATCTCGGCATGGACCCCGGCTGCGCTCGGCGTGAAGGACGCATCCCCCAGCGGCTTGCCCTTCAGCTCGGTGACAATGCGCAGCGCCAGCTTCGGCCCGACGCCATTGGCCCGCGCCACCGCCGCCTTGTCCTCGCGCGCCACCGCTGACGCCAGCTCACCGGGCGGAAGGACGTCCAGCACGGACAGCGCCGCCTTGGGCCCCACGCCCTGGATGGCGGTCAGGGTGGTGAAGGCCCGGCGTTCATCGCGGGTCAGGAAGCCGTAAAGCCGCGGCCCGCTCTCGGCGTTCCAGTTCGACTCTATATGCAGGGTCGCCTCATCGCCCGGCGCCGGCAGCCGGCCGAGGGTCCGCGCGCCGCACGCAACGACATAGCCCACCCCGGCGCAGTCGATCAGGCAGTGATCCGCCTCGACCTCGGCCAGCACGCCCCGCAAACGGCCGATCATGCCGCCCCCCGCAGGTTTGTGAGCAAGGCCCGCTTGCGCATCTGAGCATGGGTGATGGCCACGGCCAGGGCATCGGCGGCATCAGCCTTCACATCCCCTGCGGCGGGCAGCAGCCGCTTCACCATGAAGGCGATCTGGGTCTTGTCGGCGTGGCCGGCCCCGACCACCGCCTTCTTGATCAGGTTCGGTGAATACTCCGCGACCGACAGCCCATGCCGCGCCGGCGCCAGCATCACCGCCGCCCGCGCATGCCCCAGTTTCAGGGTCGAGACCGGGTTCATATTGACGAACACCTCCTCGATGGCCGCCTCGTCGCAGTCATGGGCCGCGCAGACCTCGCCGACGGCCTCGAGCAGGAACAGCAGCCGCTCGCTGAACGGGGCGGTCTCGGGCGGCGCGATGACACCGTGGGCGATCCAGCGCAGGCGCGACCCTTCAGACGCCAAGACGCCCCAGCCGGTGCGGCGCAGACCGGGGTCCAGTCCCAGGATTCGAGTCGCTTCGTTCGTCATTCGTTCCATTCATGCCTCAAACGAGGTTGACGAACAATGACCGGCGTGGCCGCCCTCTACTCGGTGGTCTTGCCGTCGAAATGCTCTTCCCTTGCCTCGGCTTCCGCCCGGGTGGTGCGGACCACGCCCTCGTGGTGCTCGGGCGGGCCGTAGAGGGTGTAGAGCGTCAGGGGAGCGTCGCCAGTGTTGAAGACGTTATGGCGGGCACCGGCGGGCACGATGATGGCGTCATCATCCTTGATCGGGGTGCGCCTGCCGTCGATCCACACCTCGCCCGAACCGGATTCGATGCGGAAGAACTGGTCGTGGTCCTCGTGGACCTCCTCGCCGATCTCATCGCCCGGCTGCAGGGCCATCAGCACCAGCTGCAGATACTGGCCGGTGTAGAGTACGCGGCGGAAGTCGGTGTTTTCGGTCGTGAGGGTCTCGATGTTGTCGACGAAGCCTTGCATGGGGCATCCCTGTGACGGGGACGGCAGGCCGTCCGTGAGGTGGGCGGTCCATCGGCAAACAGGCTCTGGCTCGCCGGCCAATGAACGCTTCATGCAGTAACAACGGCCATGCGGGCGGGCCGTTCCGCTTCGGCGACCGGGATCACATGCCGTCAATGGTGAGCGATACGCCCGACCCGGCCTGTGAAGCGCCCACAGATCTGGATCAACGCAGCCGCCTGCGCCGCCTCTTGGGGGATCCGGACCTGGACGCGGTCACGTCCGGCCCGATTCTCCCTGGCCGGTCTCAGCCGACGATGGACTGGACAGACCCCTGGACCTCGACCGGGGCAGGTCGTCCGGTCCGCTCGCGTCGCGCGGCCTCCAGGGCGGCCGACGACATGGCCGCCTCGGCGCGTGCTGCTTCCAGCTCGGCGCGCAAGGCCGCTGTCTGCTGGATCATCGCCGCAACCTCGGCCTGGTGGCTGTCCTGGGCGGAAGCCAGTTGGGCCTGAATCTTCAGCATCCGGTCCTCGGCCCGCGCGATGGCCTTGTCATGGGCCGCAGCCGCCTTGGTCAGGGTTTCAGCGCGATCCACCGCCGCGAGGCGGGCGACCTCCAGCCCGGCCAGACGCTGGCGGGACTCTTCCACCTCGCCCTCCAGACTGCGGATCCGCTCAATCCCCCGATCCACAGTAACCTGCAGGGCCTCGGCCCGGCGATCGGCGCTGTGCATGCCCGATTGCAACTCGCTGAGGCGCGAGGCCTGCTCCGTGTTCAGAACCTCCAGCCCGTTGGCGCGGGCCGTGGCGGTATCAAGGCGGGCGCTGAGCGAGTCGATCGTCGCGCGGGCCGAGTCCGTCTGATTTTCCAGCGCCCGCATAGCCCGGGCCGTCTCACTCTGTTCGGAGGCGGCACGGGCCCGCTCGGTGGCCAGAAGGCCTTCATTGGCGGCCGATGCGCGGGCCAGGGCGGCAATCTCAACCCCAACCTCGTCCATCCTGCGTCGCAGGACGGTGTTTTCCTCGAGGACGAGGGCGTGGTCACGCTGCGCCTGGGCGCGGCCGTTGTCGGACTCGGTACGGAGGGTCTCGGCCTGTTTCAGCTGGGCGCGAACCGCCTCCTGATCCTGTTCCAGTTCCTTGATCCGCTGCAAGGCCGACCGCCCGGCCGTTTCCAGCCCCTCAGCCCGGGCCCTGACCTCCGAAAGCTCGCCACGAAGCCGATCCGTCTGGATATGGGCGTCCTGCAGGGCGGACACCTGTTCACTGTGCCGGGCCGAAAGCTCTTCGGCGCGCGCCTCGGCTTCCGCCAGGGCAGCAGCCAGTTTGCGGGACTCGATGTTGAGCGCCTCGAGGCGTCCACCGATCTCGGTATTGGCGGCACGCAGGTTTATCAGTTCGACATGGCTGTCGCGCCGCGACTTGAACTCGGCTTCCAGCGGCTCGCGAAGCTCTCCCAGCAGGGATTCGAACGTTCCGAACCGACGCGCCATCTCCGTGAGCTGGTCCAGACTGTCCTGGATCGTCTCGAAACGCTCACCGATCACCCCGGCGGCGTCAGCGCTGGCAGGGGGAGCATCGGAAGCGCTGGACGGCGCGCTATTTCCGGACTTGCCGTTGCGGGACAGAACCCGATCGAACCTGGACAACATTCTGGTCTTGCTCCCGCATTCCGGTCGGATGGAGCTTGGCAGCCGCAGCTTCGAATCGAGGCCTTCATCCCAACAGTTGTAAAAGGTTAACCGCCAGTAAGCCGGGTGTCGAGGACGGCGTACAGCGTTATGCGAAAATCAGCCCGCGTATTTCGCGAGGTCCTCGTCCGAAATGTCCTCGTTCGAATAGACATTCTGGACGTCGTCCTCGGCGTCCAGGGCATCGAGCAGCTTCATCAGGGTGCCGACCGCCTCGCCGGTGACGGCCACCTCGGTCTGGGGGCGCCAGACCAGGGCTGTCGACTTGGCGTCTCCCAGGATTTTCGACAGGGCCTCGGCCACCTCATTGAGGTCCTCGAAGGTGGTCCAGATGGTGTGGCCCGGCGCGTCCTCATAGATGTCCGGCTTGACCAGATCACTCTCGACGTCCTGGGCACCGGCCTCGATGGCGGCCTCCATGACGGCGTCCTCGCTGCCGGCATCGGCGGGATAGATGATCCGGCCCACGCGGTTCCACATGAAGGCGACCGAGTTCATCTCGCTCAGCGCCCCGCCGTTCTTCTTGAAGGCCGCGCCGATGTTGGAGGCGGCACGGTTGCGGTTGTCGGTCAGGGCCTCGACGATGATGCCGACGCCGCCGGGACCCCGGCCCTCGTAGCGGACCTCTTCCATCGTATCGACGTCGCCGCCGGAGGCCTTGTTGATGGCCCGCTGGATCACGTCGCGGGGCAGGCTCTCGGCCTTGGCGTTGTTCACGGCCAGCCGCAGGCGCGGGTTCATCGCCGGGTCAGGCATGCCCAGTTTGGCGGCGACGGTGATGTCGCGCGAGAGTTTCGAGAACAGCTTGGACCGCTGCGCATCGGCGCGCCCCTTGCGGTGCATGATGTTCTTGAATTTGGAATGGCCGGCCATGAATTGGGTCTCATCAGTATGGGCGCTAACGCTCGCGGCGCGGCCGCTCGCTGCGTGAGCGCGAGGCCGCGGTCGTGACCGGCGCATCTAGCGGATGGCGGCGACGGTGTCACGGTTCAGGAACCTCTGCTGCGCTACAGGATTTCCAACCCAAGGACGGAGCCCCGCCATGATCGCCGAAGACGCCATCTATCACGCCGAAGCCTATGCCGAAGACGATCTCGACGAGGCCGATATCGTGGAATGGTACGAGACCCGTCCCGTCACCGTCCCGACCGCCGTCGCCACCGGTGCCATCATCGGTGCCTTTGCCCTGGGCGTGCTGACCGCCGTGGGGGCCCTGGCGCTGATGGGGCGGCTGGACGACTAGGGCTTCAGGCTTTCCAGGAAGCCGCGCATCTTGTCGTCCACCGGCACGGGCCGCTTCGAGTCGCGGTCGACATAGACGTGGACGAAATAGCCGACGGCCGCCGCCTCCTGCTCATTGTTGCGGAACAGGCCGATCTCGTAGCGGACCGAGGAGGTGCCGACGTGGGCCACGCGCACCCCGGCCTCGATCTCATCGGGGAAGGCGGTCGGCGAGAAATAGCGGCAGCCCGTCTCGACCACGAGGCCGATGGTCTTGCCGGCGTTGATGTCGATCAGGCCGTTGACGACCAGCAGCCGGTTCACCGCCGTGTCGAACCAGGAATAGTAGACGACATTGTTCACATGGCCGTAGACGTCATTGTCCATCCAGCGCGTGGATATGGCCTGGAACCGGCGGTAGTCGCCGCGCTTCGTCCGTTCGATCGTCCCGGTCATCAAATCTCCCCTGGTGCGCTAACGCTCGGCGCGCGGCGCCTCGCTGCTTGAGCGCAGTCTGATTCCGCGCGTCTGGGCGCGCCTGTCCCCAGCCTTGGGCTTGGCGAAGGCGGCGTCAAGCGCCTAGCCTCCGCTTCATGCAGACGCTCGCCGCCGTTCTCCGCACCACGGGTGCCGCCCGCCCCTATGCCGACAGCCGGCCGCTGTCGCTGGAGACGGTAATGCTGGATCCGCCAGGCCGGGACGAGGTCCTCGTCGCCATCAAGGCGGCGGGCCTGTGCCACTCCGATCTCAGCGTCATCAATGGCGACCGGCCCCGGCCCCTGCCGATGGCGCTGGGCCATGAAGCCGCCGGGGTGGTCGAGGCGCTGGGCCCCGGGGTCACGGACCTGCAGGTCGGCGATCATGTCGTCATGGTCTTCATGCCCTCCTGCGGCCATTGCGATCCCTGCGCCGGGGGGCGGCCGGCCCTGTGCGAGCCGGGTGCCGCGGCCAACGGCCGGGGCGAGCTGCTGGCCGGCGGGCGGCGCATCCATGATGCGGCGGGAGACCTGAATCATCATCTCGGCTGCTCCGCCTTTGCGGCCCATGCGGTGGTCTCGCGGCGGTCGCTGGTGAAGGTCGATCGCGACCTGCCGTTCGAGCATGCGGCCCTGTTCGGCTGTGCCGTCCTGACCGGGGTCGGGGCAGTCGTGAATACGGCGCAGGTCCGGGCCGGCCAGTCGGTGGCCGTCATCGGCCTCGGCGGCGTCGGCCTGTCCTCGGTGCTCGGCGCACTCGCAGCGGGGGCCAGTCCGGTGATCGCCGTGGACCTGAGCGAGGACAAGCTGGCGCTGGCCCGCAGCCTCGGCCCCGTCCAGACCGTCAACGCCGCCGATCCCGACGCCGTCGAACAGGTGCGCAGCCTGACCGGTGGCGGGGCCGATTTCGTCTTCGAGATGGCCGGCTCGGCCGGGGCGCTCGAAGCCGGCTGGCGGATGACCCGGCGCGGCGGCACCACGGTCACGGCGGGCCTGCCCCCGCCCGAGGCGGCGCTGGCGGTCAATATCGTCCAGCTGGTCGCCGAGGAGCGGACCCTGAAGGGCTCGTACATCGGCACCTGCGTCCCCGCCCGCGACATCCCCCGCTTCATCGCCCTGTTCCGGCAGGGGCGGCTGCCGGTCGACCGGCTGCTGAGCGGCACCATCCCGCTGGCCGACATCAATGCCGCCTTCGACGATCTGGCCGACGGCCGCGCCGTCCGCACTGTGGTACGGTTCTGAGCCATGACCCAAGCCACCCTGCGCCGCCTGATCGACCTGCCCGGGATCGACGCCCTCGAACTGAAGGCGCTGATGAAGCCGCGCGCCGCCGACCCGGACGAACTGCATGAGTTCCCCGACATCGCCGAGGCCATAGACGAGACCGCCCGCGCCGCCTTCGGCCTGACCCCGGACGAGGCCGCCGCCGTCCCTCTCCCCGCCGACTGGGACGGCATCCAGCACCTCGACCCCGCCGACATGGCCGAGGCCTTCGCCGCCGAAGGCTGGGACGTCCTCGACGCGCGCCGCAAGCCCCTGCGGATGCTGGCGCACTGGGCCCTGCCCCTGGCCCTGTCGATGCGCGGCGTCGCCGGCGCCCTGCCCTTCCACGCCGAGCCGGACCAGCCGGTCACCGACTGGGGCTCGAACCTCAAGGCCGAGGCGACGCGGTTCAGGAAAAGATGATGTTGGGCCGCGGTCAGAAGGCTCCGCCTTCTGACTGCTGCGCGCCGCCCTTCGGGTCGACCCGACGCGGCCTGGCGCTTCGCGCACCTACATCCCCACCTTCCACGGATCGCCCGGCGGCGGGCTGGGCGTGACGGTCACATCGTCCAGTTCCCGTGTCGCCTCCAGCAGCCAGTCCCGCGTCCCGGCCATGGCGTCGAAGCTCGATTGCGACACCTCGACCTCGCCGCCCAGCTTCCTGATCTGACGTTCCGCCGCATGGATCCGGCGGACCATGGCCATGGCGTTGTGGGTCCGGGTCTGCCGCACCTCGGCCAGCCGTCGCTGATACGCTTCCTTGATGGCCCGGTCCGGATCGTCGACCCGGTCGGGGTTCAGCGCCAGACGCCGCGCCGCCACGCCGTTATCGTCGGCCAGCACCTCGAACATCAGGTCCAGGTCCATGGTCTCGATCGTCTGCCCCCCGCCCCGCGCCCGTTCCCCCAGCCGCGCATAGCTCTCGGCCAGCCCGGCCAGCGCCCTGGCCTCACTCCACAGCCGCGCCTTCATCGCCCGCCCCGAGGCCAGGGTCGCCGCCCGCGCCAGGGCGACGGGATCGACGGCCTCGGGGTCGTCGACGGGGGCCGGGGCGAAGAGGTCGATCCGTTCGGGGGGCTGCTCGGGAGCGGGGCGGGCATCGGGTCGAGGTTTCGGTTTCAACAGGCGGTCTTCCTGATCTCCCTCTCCCTTGGGGGAGGGTGGTCGCGCAGCGACCGGGTGGGGGCGGTTCGGCGAGGGGAGCGCCGGTGCGTGGGCTGCCGGTGGATGGGTTGCCGAGCCCTCCCCACCCCGCCGCCGCTACGCGGCGGCGACCCTCCCCCAAGGGGGAGGGAGAGGTTTGGCGCATGACTCATCGCCGCTTGCGGACAAGCGGGTGGGGAGGGCGCGGGGCGGCCGGGCCTCGCCCGGTGCATGTTTCACATACCGTTTCGACGAAGCAGACCTGCCCCGCGCGGCCGTTTTCCACGCGCCCTCCGGCTGGCGGCCTTTGCTTCAGGCCTTACCGGATCACGCCGTCGCCCTTGCGGACGACGACGCGCGGCGGACATGACGGCCATGCCGTCAGCAGTCCGCGCGGGAAGCGCGCGACGAGCAGGCGGAAGCCATCCATCGACCTCCGCAAGGTCCCCCGGAGTATCCATCCCCCGGGCTTCTTCGCTCGACCACAGCCCGCCAACATCGAGGCGCTGGATCCGACGCCCTCCCCACCGACGGGTTGAGCGAATTATGGGGGCGGCCCGAGGGCGACCATGAATAGAGTTTGAGAAAATGGCAGGGCGTTGGAAGGGCGGGGGATTTCTGGGTGAACCCGACTCATGATCGGCGGATTGTCAGCGGAGCGTCATGGCCATCGCAGCGGCACTCCGGACGAGCGAAGCTCGGACGGGGGAAGCGCGCGAGCGCGCGACACGGTCGCGGACACCCTGCCTGAACAGATCGCCTTCGGCGCCGCTGGGTCCTCCGGTCTGCGCCGCGAAGACGTGGCTTGCCGCAGGATGACGATAGCGGGGGTGCTGCGCACCTCTCTCACCCCTTCTGCGCATGGAGCTCGCTCGAACAGCGAAATGCGCTGGCGCAGCGGCGGATTTCACGCCTAACTGGGAGTTGGAGACAACGCTGACATCCTATCCTAAGTAGGAAGAAATTCGGGGCAATAATCCACGAGCGCCAAGCGACGATCTTTCGCGGAGGAGACTGTTTTGGACGTCCATCTACGAGTTACCGACACACCCGATGAGTCGAGCTTTGCTGACCTCGTTTCTGGCGACAACGTTCTGTCGATTCCCCTTTTTCAGCGGCCTTACCGCTGGAACAACAAGCACCTAATGCCGCTGCTCGATGACATCCAAGCGGTCCGCGATGAGGTTTCCAACTCGGCCTTTCTGGGTGTGATCGTAAGCTACAGTAGAGGTACTGGACCAGGTAGGCCGGTGACTTGGGAGATCGTTGACGGTCAACAAAGAGTCACCACGCTGTATCTGAGCGTCATGGTGGCGGCGGAGGTCGCTGCTCGCAGGGAGAATATCGAATGGGCTGCGGACGTAATCGGAACCTATCTTTTGGTAAGGCCGCTAGCCAGTAACCCCGTCAACACAAAGCTTGTGCCTTCGTATGCTGACCGCGCTCAGTTCGCGACGCTGTGGCAGCGATTGGTCGATATTCCGGGCCTGAAGAACCACAAGTCGCTCAGCTACAATCCGCCAATGCCACCAACCGCTAGTGGAAGCTCGACAGGCGAAATGGTCGCCCAGTACGAGCGGATCAGGCGCCTGCTGACCAAGCTTCATGTTGATGAAGGGCAGGCCGCTCTCGAGTCATTCATAAACGTGATCACGCGCCATTTGAGCTTTGTTTCAATTTCTCTTCGTGATCCGGCGGTGGCACCGAAGATATTTGAGAGACTCAACGCTCGCGCAGAACCCGTTACGATTGCAGATCTTGTCCGAAACGAGATTTTTTCGCGCTCGGGCGAAGATGCCATTCATGCTCAACACGTCTTCAACACCTACTGGGAACCTTTTAGTCAAGCATTCAAGTCTGCCAACACAGATCTTGAGAAATTTCTTTTTCCGTACGGACTTACCGGAAACCCCAACGTCAAGAAGGCCGACCTATTCCCTCAACTACGCGCAAACTGGGGGCAACTAGATTCTCCTCAAGACATCATCGCTGATTTGGATCGCTATAAGGGCACCTTCCTCGCGTTGGAAACGGGTAAGGCGGACGACAATCTTCCAGCTGCGCTGAATGTCCGCCTCAAAAGAATCCATTCTGTCGGCCGTCCCTCGTCCACTTACTCATTCATTATGCAGTTGATGGAGGCGTTCCGAACCGAACACGTGAGCGAGAATACAGCAGTCGACATTCTTGACGCCCTAGAGTCCTTCCTATTCCGCCGAGCAGTCATGGGAATCGAGCCCACAGGGTTGCACGCAGCGTTCAAAGGCCTTTGGGCCGAGTTGACCAGTGATACTGGCCTCGCGACGCTCACTGCCGAAGCATTTCGCGGACGGCTAGCCGGAAAGGCGACGATCACGTGGCCAACTGATGAACAGTTTTCCGCCGCGATACACACCGAGGCTCTCTACCGTCGCAAGGTATGTGGCTACGCACTCTCCGAGCATGAGCGTTCGCTAAAGGGCGAAACGGCTTCGGACGCTTCCCATACAGAACACGTTGCGCCCCAAGCGCCGACAGATCATTGGCGCGAACAGCTAGGTGAACACTACGAGCGGCTCGTCCACACTTGGGGCAATCTCATACCTCTCAGTGAGCAGATGAACCCCACGGTCGGGCAGAAGCCGTTCGCCCAAAAGCGTGAGTCGTTCGCCCTCTCGAAATTCGCAAATGCCCGCCAAGTGGCGGCGAACTACAGCGATTGGACTGCTGCGACCATCCAAAAGCGGAATGAGGAAATCGCGGCCTGGGCGGTTATCCGGTGGCCCTACTAGGCCACTGCGATGGCTCTTGGCGCAACGGATCTGCGGGAAAGAGCACCATCCGTCAGTGCCTAGCGGCGCGCCTGACGATACCGAACGGGTCCCAGCGGCCTCGCCCAATCAGGTCGTACTTTTCGCCGAACCAGTTGACGAAATCGGTTGGGCTTTCGTCTCGCCGCCAGTACCGGAGGACATCAGATCGATCTGCGCCAGCGTCAGATAGGTCAATGCAGAACTCCTCAAGCATGATCCGATCGACCTCGCTCACCCACGCTTGGCAAGCGCGCGGCAGGTAGCGTCCTTTCCATGGGTTGGGCTTCTGATCGTTCATTGCGGAATCGATTTCGATTTCCGCGGGCGAATTCAAGGGCAGGTTAGCCGCTCTGGTAGAACCACGTGAACGGGTCTCATTTTTGAGGCGCGGAGGTTCAGAGCCCGCTCACTCCGGCACAGAGGATAGCCCCCTCAGACCACCTTCACCCCGACCCCGTCCTTGCCGCCCGGCTTGCTGACCGAGACATCCAGGGTCTCCGTCCCGAACTTGAGGCCGCGCAGGGAGCGCTGGACCAGGGCGGTGATCTCGTCGGCGGGGCGGTCGCTCCGGACGTCGGCGAACCAGCCGATCTGGCCGATGTCGGGCCAGACGGCGCGGGCGACCCAGATGGCCTCGACCATGGGAGGCTTGAAGGCGTCGCGCAGGGCCTCGGTCATGACGACCGGCTCGTTCTCGGGCTCGACCGCATGCAGCTCGACCCGGCCCGAGGGGCGGACCAGCGGGCGGACCGGCGCATGGCCGAGCACCGACTTGATCTGGTCGGGCTCCATCATCAGCCCCTTGCCGTCGGCGGGGTTGAGCAGGATCACCATGTCCTGGAGCATCTCCAGCAGTTTGCGGCCCTGCATGGCGAGGATGCGGGTGTCCTCGCCGTACATCTGGAAGGCGCGGGCCGGATCGGTGAACAGGGTCACGGTGTTGCGGCCGTCGTTGAGGACGACGCCGCGCAGGATCAGCTGCTCGCCCGGGCGCAGCACTTTCGCGCCGTCATCGCCGGGGGTGCCGCCGGGGCTGTCGGCCTCGGGCACGGCATAGAGGTCGGCCTCGAGCATGATCCGCTCGAAGGCACCCATCTGCGTCGGGTCGGCCAGGCCGGTGTAGAGCAGCTCCTCCAGCGGGTTCATCGGATTGTCGGTGAAGGTGATGGGGGTGGCGTCGGTCATGGGGCGGGCTCGGATCAAAAACAGGGTGCGACAGGACGGTCAGGCAGGTCGCGTGTCAATCGTCATCCATCTTCAGCGCGGCGATGAAGGCTTCCTGCGGGATCTCGACCTTGCCGAACTGGCGCATGCGCTTCTTGCCGGCCTTCTGCTTCTCGAGCAGCTTCTTCTTGCGGGTGGCGTCGCCGCCGTAGCATTTCGAGGTCACGTCCTTGCGCAGGGCGCGGACGGTTTCGCGGGCGATGATCTTGCCGCCGATGGCCGCCTGGATCGGGATGACGAACAGATGGGGCGGGATCAGCTCCTTCATCTTCTCGACCATGGAACGGCCGCGCATCTCGGCCCGGCCGCGGTGGACCAGCATGGACAGGGCGTCGACCGGCTCGGCATTGACGAGGATGTTCATCTTCACAAGATCGCCGACCTTGTACTCGCTGAGCTCATAGTCGAACGAGGCATAGCCCTTGGAGATGGATTTGAGGCGGTCGTAGAAGTCGAAGACGACCTCGTTCAGCGGCAGCTCATAGACCACCAGGGCGCGGGCACCGACGTAGGACAGCTCGATCTGTGAGCCGCGGCGGTCCTGGCACAGCTTGATGACGCCGCCGAGGTATTCGTCGGGGGTCAGGATGGTGGCCTTGATCCAGGGCTCGCTGATCTCGAGGATCTGCATGACGTCGGGCAGGTCGGCCGGGTTGTGCAGCTCCATGGTCGAGCCGTCGCGCAGGCCGATCTTGTAGACCACCGAGGGGGCGGTCGCGATCAGGTCGAGGTTGAACTCGCGGCTGAGGCGTTCCTGGATGATCTCGAGGTGCAGCAGGCCGAGGAAGCCGCAGCGGAAGCCGAAGCCGAGGGCGGCGCTGGACTCCATCTCGAAGGTGAAGCTGGCGTCGTTCAGCCGCAGGCGGCCGATGGCGGCGCGCAGGTCCTCGAAATCGGCGGCATCGACCGGGAACAGGCCGCAGAAGACCACCGACTGGACGTCCTTGAAGCCCTTGAGCGGTTCGGCCGTCGGCTTCTTTTCGTCGGTGATGGTGTCGCCGACGGCGGCGTGGGCGACCTCCTTGATCTGGGCGGTGATGAAGCCGACCTCGCCGGGGCCCAGTTCGTCGACCGGGGTGTTCTTGGGCAGGAAGACGCCGACCCGGTCGATCAGATGGGTCGAGCCGTTCTGCATCATCTTGACGCGCTGGCCGGTCTTCAGCTTGCCGTCGAAGACCCGGACCAGAACGACGACGCCGAGGTAGGGGTCGTACCAGGCATCGACCAGCAGGGCCTTGAGCGGGGCATCGGGATCGCCCTTGGGGGCCGGCAGGCGGGTGACGATGGCCTCCAGCACCTCCTCGATGCCGAGGCCGGACTTGGCGCTGCACAGGACGGCGTCGGAGGCGTCCAGGCCGATGACGTCCTCGATCTGCTGACGCACCCGCTCGGGCTCGGCGGCCGGCAGGTCGATCTTGTTCAGGACCGGCACGATCTCGTGATTATTGTCGATCGCCTGATAGACATTGGCCAGGGTCTGGGCCTCGACGCCCTGGGAGGCGTCGACCACCAGCAGGCTGCCCTCGCAGGCGGCGAGGGAGCGGCTGACCTCATAGGCGAAGTCGACGTGGCCCGGCGTGTCCATCAGGTTCAGGACATAGTCGAGCCCGTCCCGGGCCTTGTAGTTCAGGCGCACGGTCTGCGCCTTGATCGTGATGCCCCGCTCCTTCTCGATATCCATGGAATCGAGAACCTGCGCCGACATCTCGCGCGCGGTCAGCCCGCCGGTGAACTGGATCAGCCGGTCGGAAAGCGTGGATTTGCCGTGATCAATGTGGGCCACCACACTGAAGTTTCGGATGCGGTCGATGGGAGGGGTCGTCATGGCCGCGCCGGTAGCACGGCAGGGCCGGATCGCCAACGCGCACGCCGCTCCCGGAGCATTTCGCCGCTGGCCCGGTCCGGACTGCTTCCGTGTACCGGTCCGGATTACTTCTCGTTAAGGGCCGCTTTGGCGTTTGAGAAGCGGCGGCGAAACCGCTATTCAACGGCTGATGACAGGGGCGCCCGGGACGGGCGACCTGAACGAGTGGCGCGCGGCTCCCCCTCCGCGGCGTCCGAGAGGGATCAGACGTGGCGAACATTGTGCGGAACAGTCTGGCCGGTGCGGCCATGATGGCCCTCGGCCTCACCCTGGCGGCTTGCGGCAGCGGCGAAGGCGACTCCAAGGACAAGGCGGCCGCGGCGGCGCGCAGCGCGAGCCAGACGGTCACGGCGGCAACCGCTGTCCTGATCAACCAGCCACGCTCGGTGACGGCGTCGGGCACGGTATCGGCCTGGGAAGAGGTGCCGGTCGGTGCCGAGACCGGCGGCCTGACGGCCATCGGCGTCTATGTCGAAGAGGGCACCTACGTCCGGCAGGGGCAGTTGCTGGTCAAGCTGAACGACGAGGTCCTGCAGGCCCAGCTGCGCCAGCAGGAGGCCGGTGTGGCCAGCGCAGAGGCCAATGCGGCGCGTGAGGACGCGGCCCTGGCACGGGCCGAGGAACTGCGCGGACGCGGCTTTCTGAGCCAGGCCTCGCTGGACTCGGCCACGGCCAACCAGCGGTCGGCGCGGGCGCAACTGTCCGCCGCCCAGGCGGCCCTGAGCGAGACCCGGACCCGGCTGAACCAGACCAGCATCCGGGCGCCGGTGGCCGGTCTGATCAGCAGCCGCAGCGTCACCCGGGGCCAGATCGTCCAGCCGGGCACCGAACTGTTCCGCATGGTGCGGGACGGGCGGCTGGAGCTGGACGCCGAAATCCCCGAGGCCGAACTGCGGCTGGTCCGGTCCGGCATGACCGCCACCATCGCCTCCGAACAGGCCGCCGGCGCGACCGGGCGCGTCCGCATCGTGACCCCCGAGGTCAATGCCCAGACCCGCCTGGGCATCGCCCGCATTGCGCTTTCACCCGGCAGCGGCCTGCGTCCCGGCATGTTTGCCCGCGCCGCGATCGACGTCGGAGCCCAGCCTGCCGTGGTGGTGCCGGCCGACGCCGTCGTGTTTCGCGAGGGCAAGGCCGGTGTCTATACGATCGGGGCCGGCAACGCCGTGCGTTTCAACCCGGTCACCACCGGGGCCCGGAACGGCACACAGATCCAGATCGTGAGTGGTCTGGACGCCAACCAGCGCGTTGTCGTCCAGGGGGCCGGCTTCCTCGGTGAAGGCGATGTGGTGACGGTGGTTCAGGCGAGGGCAGCCCCTGCGGCGGCACCGGCCGGGGCGTCCAGCCAATGAATTTCAACAACATTTCGTCCTGGTCGATCCGGAATCCCATTCCGATCGTCCTGATGTTCGTGGTCCTGACGGTCGCGGGCATCAGCAGCTATTTCAATCTGCGGACCAATAATTTCCCCGATGTCGACCTGCCGATCGTGGCGGTGACGGTGGTTCAGCCCGGGGCGGCTCCGACCGAGCTGGAAACCCAGGTGACGCGACTGGTCGAGGACTCCCTGGCCGGTCTCGGACGGGTGAGAAAGATCAGCTCCACCGTCACGGACAGCGCCTCGACCACCCTGGTCGAGTTCGAGCTGGGCGTGGACCTGGAGAAGGCGACCAACGATGTGCGCAATGCCGTCGCCGCTGTACGACAGGACCTGCCCGCCGACGTCCAGGAACCGGTCGTCCAGCGGATCGAGTTCACCGGCCAGGCCATCCTGAACTATGTGGTGCGCGCGCCCGGCATGAGTCCCGAGGAGCTGAGCTGGTTCGTCGACAATACGGTCTCCAAACGCCTGCTGCTGGTGAACGGCGTCAGCCAGATCAACCGTGACGGCGGTGTCAACCGCGAGATCCGCATCAAGCTGGATCCCGGCAAGCTGGCCGCCCAAGGGGTGACCGCTGCGGCTGTCTCGCAGCAACTTCGTGCGTCCAATGCCAACCTGCCCGGCGGCCGGGGCGAGATCGGCGGTGAGGAACAGGCCATCCGCACCGTCGGTTCCGCCCTGACGGTCGAGGCCCTGGCCGATACCCTGATCCCCGTCAACGGACGGGCGGTCCGGCTGGGCGATCTGGGCGAGGTCGTGGACGAATGGTCGGAGCAGCGCGGCCGGGCCCGTTTCAACGGCCAGGAAGTGGTCGGATTCGGCGTCGTGCGGTCCATCGGTTCGTCCGAGGTTGACGTCTATCACCAGTCCATCGCGGCGATCGAGGCGCTGGACGCCGAGCGCGCCGACGTCACCTTCGAGAAGGTGTCGGATATCACCTCCGATGTGATCAACAATTTCCACGCTTCGGTGGAAGCCCTGCTGCTGGGCGCACTGCTGGCCATTGCCGTGGTGTTCATCTTCCTGCGGGACTGGCGGGCGACCTTCATCACCGCGGTGGCCATGCCGCTGTCCCTGATCCCGACCTTCTGGGTCATGGACCTGACCAACCAGTCGCTGAATATCGTGACCCTGCTGGCCCTGTCATTGACGGTTGGCATCCTGGTCGATGACGCCATCGTCGAGATCGAGAACATCGTCCGCCACATCCGCGACGGCAAGGCCCCCTACCCCGCCGCCATGGAGGCCGCGGACGAGATCGGGCTCGCCGTGATCGCCACCACCGCGACCCTGGTCGCCGTGTTCGCCCCGACGGGCTTCATGCCCGGCGTGGTCGGCCAGTTCTTCAAATCCTTCGCCATCGCCACCTGCGTCAGCGTCGGCTTCTCCCTGGTGGTCGCCCGAACGATCACGCCCCTGATGGGGGCCTATCTGCTCAAGCGCGACCAGGGCAAGGAGCACGCCGATCCCAAATGGATGAAGCCCTTCCTCGAGGCGCTGAGCTGGTGCCTGTCGTCGTCGACCGATCCCAGGCTGGTCGCCGACCGGGCGGCGGGCCGCGGCGGCTGGTTCCGGCGGCGGGTCATCTTCCGGCTCAAGGACCACCGCCTGTGGGTCATGGGGATGGGTCTGGCCTTCTTCATCGGATCCCTGGTTCTGGCATCCCAGCTGCCCGGCGAGTTCATTCCGGCGGAGGACATCTCGCGCTCCACAGCGACGGTTGAACTGGCACCCGGCACCACCCTGGAACAGACGGACGAGGCCGTGCGCCAGGTGACGGATATCCTGCGGGCCCGTCCCGAGGTCGACTCGGTCTTCTCGTCCATCGGCTCGGCCACGGTCAGTTTCGGCCCCGGCGGCGGCGGCGGGGCGGCAGAGGTGCGCCGGGCGAACCTGACTATCAACCTGGTCAGCCGCTGGGACCGGAAGCTCAGCCAGCAGGAATTCGAGCGCGAGATCGGCCGTGAGTTGAAGGCTATCCCGGGAGCCCGGATCCAGTTCGGAGCCGGAGGTGACGGAAGCGGGCTGATGAGTATTGCGCTGGTCAGCGACAATCCCCGGCAGCTGGAGATCGCGGCGGCCCGGGTGGAGCGCGAAATGCGCGCCCTGCCCGAGCTCGCCAATGTCGCATCGTCCTCGGCCCTGGTCCGACCGGAAATCCTGATCACACCCAAGCCGGATGTCGCTGCCCTGCAGGGTGTGTCGGCGGGTGCGATCAGCCAGGCAGCCCGGGTCGCCACCCTCGGCGATGCCGATCAGCTGCTGCCCAAATTCAACCTCGGCGACCGCCAGATTCCGATCCGGGTCATGCTGGCAGAGGAGGCCCGCAGCCAGCTGGGCGTGATCGAGAACCTGCAGGTGCCGACGGCATCCGGCGGGACTGTTCCGCTGTCCGCCGTGGCGGATATCAGCTTCGGTGCCGGACCGAACCAGATCGAACGGCTGGACCGCCGCCGCGTGGCCACCATTTCGGCCGAACTGGCCGGTGTGCCGCTCAGCGTCGCGACCGAAGCGGTCGATGCCCTGCCGACGATGAACAATCTGCCGGACGGGGTGTTTCAGCAGCTGACCGGCGATGCCGAGAGCAATCAGGAACTGGCGACCGGTTTCGCCTTCGCCATCGTGACCGGCATCCTGCTGATGTATGTGGTGCTGGTGCTGCTGTTCGGCAGCTTCTTCCATCCGGTCGTCATCCTGGCGGCCCTTCCGGTGTCGTTCGGCGGTGCCTTCCTGGCCCTGCTGATCACCGGCAAGTCCCTGTCGATGCCGGCCCTGATCGGCATCATCATGCTGACCGGGATCGCGGCGAAGAACTCCATTCTTCTGGTCGACTATGCAATCATCGCCATGAAACAGGGCATGAACCGTCGGGACGCCCTGATGGACGCCGCCCACAAGCGGGCGCGCCCAATCATCATGACGACCATGGCCATGGGGCTGGGCATGCTGCCGATCGCCGCGGCGATCGGGGAAGGCACCGCCTTCCGTTCGCCCATGGCCGTGGCGGTGATCGGCGGATTGATCACCTCGACCGGGCTGAGCCTGCTGTTCGTGCCGGTCGTCTTCAGCCTGGTGGACGGGGTGAAGACGCGACTGGAGCGCCGCCTCGGCCGAATGTTCCGCGGTCAGCGCGATATGGACGAGGCCGGGAAGCAGGCGGCGGAATAGCGGTCCATTCACCGGACCGGATAATCATCCCGGGGGGCGGTAGCCGTGAGGTTGCCGCCCCTTTTCCGTGGCCGGCACAGCCGCATGGCCTGAAGGCAGCACCCGCCGGGTTGAACCGCCAATCGCGGCGCGCTTTCGCGCAGGACGCGGCGGCCGGCAGGCTCATCACAACGAAGGCCACAACGAACACAAGGGGACCTGAGCCGTGTCGGCTTCGATATCGTGCCTGGCTCCTTTGAGATCGCGGCATACGCCGCATTGATCGGGGCCGAAGGGGAGAGACTGGACCGCCTCACAGAACCCGTTGTGTTCGTGGTGGCCTTGGTTTTGCCCGTTGTGATGAACCCTCCGTCACCGGGAAAGGATCCGACGGTGGGGCCACCCTGGCGACGAATGGTGTGGTCGGTCGCGGCTCCTGATCGCCGGTCGCGGGGCGCCCGGGAGGACAGGGCGCACCGCAAGCATGGCCAAAACAAAACCGGCCGGGGTTTCCCCCGGCCGGCTGTTCGACCCGCCTTGCGGCGAGGCGTTCTAGTATTTGAAGCGCAGGGTCGCGCCGTAGGTGCGCGGCTGGCCGAGGAAGGCGTCGTAGGTCTGGCTGTCCAGCGCCGGGTTGAAGAAGGTCCCGTTCGGCTGCAGCGTCGACTGGAAGGCAGAGCCCTGCAGCGGCGCGTTGTAGGCGACCTGGATGTAGTCTTCGTCGGTCAGGTTCTGGACCCAGAACTCGGCCGTCCAGCGCTCGTCTTCCGTCCCGATCAGGAAGCGGCCGTTCATGGTCGTGAAGGCTTCCTGCAGCTTGTAGGGGAGCAGGTCGGAGCCGGTGTTGTAGTCGCCCATGTATTTGGCGGCGAGGCTGAAGCCGATCCGCAGACCGTTGCCGACGCTACGATCGAAGTTGACCGAGCCGGTGGCCGACCATTCTGGAGCGAACGAGGCGCGGGCACCCGGCAGCAGCGACAGCTGGGCGAAGTTGCCCGCGTTGGACAGGTCGGCGGCGGTGAAGACGCCGTACTGGGCGTCGGTATAGGTCACGCCGCCCTGGAAGCTCAGGCCCTCGACCGGGGTGAACCAGACCATGTCGGCATCGACGCCGCGCGAGGTCAGCTCGGGGATCGACTCCACCACGAAGGCGGTGCCGAGGAAGGTGTTGAGCTGGAAGTTCTCGAACGTCTGGTCGAAATAGGTAGCGTTCAGCAGCAGGGTACGATCCAGCAGCGTCATCTTCAGGCCGGCTTCGTAGCTGTCGACCACTTCCGACGGGAAGAACAGCGAGGCATTGGGCGTGATGCCCGTCTGCACGCGGTCCAGGTTGTAGCCGAAGCTCTTGTAGCCGCGGGCGTACGACACATAGGTCAGGATCGACGGGTTGAGGCGGAAGGCGGCCTTGATCGTGCCACTCAGCTCGCCGTCATCGAAGCTCTCGGAGACGCCCCGGTTGTTGTAGGCCGAGTTCGACCAGGGCAGGCAGAAGCGGCCGAGCAGCGAGGAGGTCGAGGCACCGAGAACGGCACCGATGGCGGCCGAGTTGCCCAGGGCGGCGGAACAGGCGTTGCCGTTGCCGTTGACGTTGGTCTGCAGGCCCTGGAGGCTCTTGTCATCGAGGGTGTAGCGAAGGCCCAGGGTGATGTCGAACTGCTCGGTGACGCTCCAGGTGTTGTTCGTGAAGATCGCGAACGAGGTCGAGTCCTGGTCGTAGTAGTCACGGAAGCCCTGGCCGACCGTGAAGCCGGCACCGCCGCCGCCGGCAGCGCCGCCGGAACCGAGGCACTGGGCGAAGCCGACGGTCGCCGGGGCCAGGCCCGAAATCTGGCCCGGACGGGTGTAGCAGCCGATGGTGTTCGGGCTGATCGGCAGGGCCGGGTTGGCCGCGTTCAGGCTGGCGCTGAGCAGGAAGGACAGGAACGGGGTGTAGTCGGACCCGAAATACCAGGTGTCGCCGCGGCCAATCTCTTCCGAGGTGGCGAACAGGCCGATCAGCCAGTCGAGGTTGTCGGTGGCACCGGCCAGGCGGATTTCCTGGGTCAGGTTGGCGACGTCAAAGCCGTACTGGCCGTCGTTGACGCGGTAGGCGATGTCGGCGCCGGTGTAGTCGACGTCCTGGGCGAGGGTGGACTCCCACTCACGCCACGAGGTGACCGAGGTCAGGGCGCCGTTGATGCCCGGAATGTCGATGTTGGTCTCGAGCGAGACGCCGCGATCGGTGACTTCCTGGTAGGACGAACGGTTGGCGTAGCCGGTGCGCAGGAAGGGCAGCGGGCCGAAGCCGGCGGCCGGCGGGCGCTGGCCCGTGCCGTTCGAGAGACCGTCGATGAAGGGATAGGTGTTGGCCGTGCGGATCTGGGTGCCGATGCAGCAGTACTCGTCCCGGCGCGAGAAGTCGCCGATCAGACGGAACGAGACGTTGTCGCTGGGCAGCCACAGCAGCTGACCGCGGACGGTGCCGAAGTCCTGGTTGTTGTCGTCAACCTCGGGACGCGGGCCGTCACCGGTGTCGATGGTCATGAAGCCATCGCGGACGCGGCGGCCGGCATACAGGCGGAAGGCGAGGGTGTCGTTGATCGGACCGGAGACCGAACCCGAGGCGGCCATGGCACCGTAGTTGCCGAAGGTCAGTTCGCCGCCGAACTCCGGCGTGAACGACGGGGCCTCGGTGATGATGTTGATGACGCCGGCCGAGGTGTTCTTGCCGAAGAGCGTGCCCTGCGGCCCCTTCAGGACTTCGATGCGGGCCATTTCGCCCAGGTCGCCGAAGCCGACCGAGTTGCGCGAACGGTAGACGCCGTCGATGACCACGCCGACCGAGCTTTCCAGGCCGGGGTTGTCACCCACGGTGCCGACGCCGCGGATACGGGCGGTGGTCGAGGCTTCCGACGAGGTCGAGGTGACGGTCATGCCCGGCGTCAGGATCTGCAGATCCTTGATGTCGCGGACGCCGGCGTCCTGCAGCGTTTCGGCCGACAGGCTGGTGACCACGATCGGCACGTCCTGAAGGTTCTGTTCACGCTTCTGGGCGGTGACGATGATGTCGTCGATGGTCTGCGGGCCGTCCTGGTCCTGGGCGGACGCGGCACCGGCGAAGCCGAAGGCGCAGGCCCCGACCACGGCGGCCGACACGGTGGTACGAAGAAGGTTGGTAAGGCGCATGGTGGCTCCCCGACATGGGCCGGGCCCCGTCCTTGACGGTAACCTCGGCGTTTCCTGATCCTTGGACCACGCCCTTCTGCGGAGCGTGGTGAGTCCAGCCTTTTCGGTAGTCGAAGCGGGACTTAGCGACAAGCCGCCGACCGCCCCGGGGCCCTGTTTCCGCCATGGCGGAAGCCGAACTGTGACGCAAAAGCGACAAAATCTGATGACCCAGGGTCAACATTCGCCTAGCCGATGTGCGTATCCGCGCAGGCTCCGGCCAAAACCTTGCGCCGACGGGCCGCCACGGCGAGCACCGCGGCCCCGGCGACGGCCGACAGGACTGACCCCCCCAGCACCCCCAGCTTGACCTCGACCTGTGCGGTCGAGTCGATGGCCCCCGGGAAGGCCAGCAGGCCGACAAACAGGCTCATGGTGAACCCTACGCCGCACAACAGGCTGACGCCGTAGAGCTCGAACCAGGTGGCACCGGTCGGGCGGTGGCCGACCTTCAGGGCCGAGGCGAGCCAGGCGGCCCCGAAGACGCCGATCTGCTTGCCGAGGAACAGGCCGAGGGCAATGCCGAGCACGAGCGGGGCCATGGCCTGCTCCACCGACAGGCCGGCGAAGGACACCCCGGCCTTGGCAAAGGCGAACAGCGGCAGGACCAGCCAGGCGACATAGGGGTGCAGGTCGTGCATCGCCTCCTGCAGCGGGCTCTGGCCGTCTTCCGTCCGCTTGGCCACGGGCACGATCACGGCAAAGGCCACCGCCGTCAGCGAGGTCGAGAGGCCGGCCAGGACGGTCAGGTACCAGACCAGGCCGAAGCCCAGGAGCCAGAAGGGTGCGGGGACCCGCCGCCCTCTCGCGAACCATCCGCCCACGGCCAGGAGGCCCGCGACCCAGGCCAGGGGCACCCAGTCGACGCCGCTGGAAAACAGGACGGCGATGAGGGCGATGGCCCCGAGGTCATCGACGATGGCCAGGGTCAGCAGGAAGACCCGCAAGGAAGACGGCAGCCCGCGCGCTGCGACACCGAAGACGGCCAGGGCAAAGGCAATGTCGGTCGCCAGCGGGATCGGCCAGCCACCCTGCGGTCCGTTCAGCAGGCCGGAAATGGCCAGATAGACCGCGGCCGGGGCGATCATGCCGCCGAGCGCCGCCAGCACCGGCATGGCCAGTCTGCGCGGATCGCTGAGCTCGCCCCTCAGAATCTCGTATTTGATCTCCAGCCCCACCACGAGGAAGAAGATCGCCATCAGGCCTTCCTTGATCCACTCCGAGATCGTCAGCTGGAGGATCAGGGGCCCGACCTGGAGGAGGTGTTCGCTCTTCAGCCAGCCGAAATAGGCCGGGGCCAGCGGCGAATTGGCGACGATCAGGGCGGCGACGGCAGCGAGGCCCAGGGCCAGGCCCGAGGCGGCCTCGGTCTTGAGGAAGTCGAGTGTGAATTTGCGCACCACGGCGGTCTCCGGAGACTTGGAAATGACTGTCGTGGCGTCAGGTTATCGACGGACGCCGGACTGGATTCGCGCCGCCTTCGCAGGCGCGCCAGCCTGACCGGATACCCGGCCGGATCTCTGCCGCCTACAATACGCGAGGGCGGATTGCGTTCAACCGAAAGCCGACGGTTGCGCGAGAAGATCAGAAGCCGCATCTGCGCCGGATGCCCGTCTCGCCCGCCTATCGCCCCGATCCGCAGTTCCCCGGCCTGGGCGAGGACTATGGCGATGCCGTGCGCTCCGCCGACTTCCCGCAGACCATCCTTCGCGTCCGCAACGACCGGGCGGCCGCAAGCGTGGGACTGGAGACGCTGACGGACGCCGAATGGGTCGACCATTTCGGACGCTTCGCCCCCCTGCCCGGCCAGCCCGGGCCGATCGCCATGCGCTATCACGGGCATCAGTTCCGCACCTACAATCCCGACCTCGGCGACGGCCGCGGCTTCCTGGCGGCGCAGCTGCGGGAGATCACCGTCGGCGCTCAGGCCGCGAGCGGCCGCGCCGCGAGCGATAGCGCCAACCCGGGTCGACTTCTCGACCTGGGAACAAAAGGATCCGGCCAGACGCCCTGGTCGCGGTCGGGGGACGGGCGGCTGACGCTGAAGGGCGGGGTGCGCGAGGTGCTGGCGGCGGCCATGCTGGAGGCGCAGGGCGTGCCGACCAGCCGGGCCCTGTCCCTGATCGAGACCGGTGAGGCGCTGGAGCGGGGCGATGAGCCCTCCCCGACCCGTTCGGCCGTGCTGGTGCGGCTGTCGCACAGCCATATCCGGTTCGGGACCTTCCAGCGGGCGGCGTATCTGGAACGGGCCGACATGGTCGAGGCCCTGGTGGAGCATGCCCGGTCGCTCTACCACCCGGCCGTGGCGGCCGGCGACGTGCCCGGCTTCCTGCGCGCTGTGGTCGAGGCCTCGGCCCGGCTGGCGGCGCGCTGGATCGCAGCCGGCTTTGTCCACGGGGTGCTGAATACCGACAATCTGAACGTCACCGGCGAGAGCTTCGACTATGGCCCCTGGCGGTTCCTGCCCCTCTATGAGCCGGGCTTCACCGCCGCCTATTTCGACCGGACCGGCCTGTACGCCTTCGCGCGCCAGCCGGAGGCGGTGTTCTGGGCCCTGACCCAGCTGGGCGGGGCACTGAAGACCGTGGCCGAAGCGGAGCCGCTGACGGAGGCGCTGAACGGCTTCGGTCCGGCCTATATCCGTGAGCTGCGGGCGGCGTTTCTGGCGCGGCTGGGGGTGCAGAGCCTGGGCGAGGCGGCGGACCAGCGGCTGCTGGACACGACCCTGGCGATGGCGCGCGAGGGCGGCGAGGCGCTGCGCTGGGAGCCCCTGTTCTTCGACTGGTTCGGCGGCTTCGCCTCCTCGGCGCGGGCGCTGCAGGGGCCGCGCGGGAAACTGTACCAGGGCGAGACCTTCGACGCCTTTCGCTTCGCCCTGTTCGAACACGCGCCGGACCGGCCGGAGCGGCTGGAGGCGCCGATGTTCGCCGCCGCCGAGCCCGAGGAGATGCTGATCGACGAGGTCGAGGCGATCTGGGCCGCGATCGAGGCCGAGGATGACTGGGGACCACTGGAAGCCAAACTGGCCCGGCTCGAGGCCGCAAGGAAAGCGTGGGCGCTTAACCCGGCCTAAAGCCCGTCTGCATTACAGGGAGTTATGCAAACGGCCACGCTTTGGCCGTGCAGGTCTCGCAGAAGGCGGTCACGGATGGTTACGATCTCGCTTCGCGCCCTTGTGGGACGGCTCGCGCGATCCGACATCGCGTCTGTTGCAAATGAAGAGAACGCCCTCCCCGGCGTGACGAAAATGCCCTGCCAAACCCTGACCCCGGCCCGTTCACGCCTGAACGCCAGCTATCGCAACCTGACGCTCTGGACGCTTCAGGGCTGGATCGCGATGTTCTTTGTTGCCGCCGGCTACGCCAAGCTCAGCGAGCCGATGGCCAATCTGGTCGACCTGATGGCCTGGCCGGCGCTGGTGGTACCGAACCTGGTCCGCGGCCTCGGCATCGCCGAGATCATCCTCGCCGTCCTGATTCTGGCTCCGCTGGTGTCGTGGAAGCACGGCCGGCCGCTGCTGGTCATGGCGGCAAGCGGCCTGCTGGCGCTGGAGACGGTCATGCTCGGATTTCACGCGATCGGCGGGGATATCGGCCCGGCCGTGACCAATCTGGTCCTCATCGCCCTGACCACGACGGTGCTCTGGAAACGGTCACGCGAGGTTCGCTGACGGAGAGCCGCTGAGGCACCACCCTGTCATGGTCCACCGGCGACGCGCGGACATTCCGGGGTTGGCGGCTATGGGTGGTGAGCGGACGGCGGCTTAGAAGCGGGCTTCCGGGATTGGCGTGTATGCAGATGGCCTACACTGCCCTTGGGTGTCCATCTGGACTGTGTAGCTGCCCATGTCGACAGAGAGGCGACCAACGTACTCGCCACTCACACGGCTTATGCTCGTTTCTTGAACTGCCTCAGCATCATTCTTGGAGTTGAGGATTATCTCGGAGGAGTTTGCAGCGACAATAGCAAGGACATTCTCACAGTCGTCGAAGCAAAACACCATTCGATCCAGGTCCAGCCTGACTCTGACCGTACCCGTCTCCGTCTCTGGAGCCATAACGCTTGATTGGGTGCGGGTCGTGTTCTCGCAAATCAGATCAAACTGTTGCGGGCTCTGGATTGCCAGCACGACAGCTAGAATGGCGGAGAGGGTCATTGTGGTCACCTGCTTGCCCCACTAGGGGGTCATAGGGTGCCAACGCGGGTCAAGTTACATCGGCACATCTTTGCCCTGATTTCCCTTGGAGTCGGGAGCGGACTATCACCTACGGATGGGGAGCAGACATTCGCATATGGTAAGTGCGCCCCTTGCCAAGCGTTGCAATCCTTCGATTGGGAGGGCCGGATGGTCACCCATCTTCTGATGGCCCTACTCGGTCTTTCGACAATCGCCTGTGGCCTTGGGATTGTCCGGCTGGCTGGACGCGAGAAGCGATTCCCAAGCCTCATCTTCATGTTCGAACTGATCGGTAGATGGTGGTCGGTTCCGAGCGACCGAGCAGACCCGTTCGTCACCAGCGCAGTGGCCGGGTTCGGGATGTTCTTTGCAACATGGATACTGCTGCTCTTCACGCTCTGACGACCGAGCGTCTGCCAACGTCCGCAATGGGTCGGAAGCAGACGGTCAAATGGGGGCGGGAAGCGGACCATCGGTCCTTTGGCGAACATCGAGAGCCAGCGACACCCCGGGGGAAAGGTCGCGAGCCGATGGTCCTAGTCACCTCTCGTTCGCCGCTGCCCAAGCCACGCGCAAAGAACCGCGATCAAGAACACGCCGATAAACGCGGCGAAGGTCCCGAGGTATGTCCGCAGTTCGGCTCCCCGGTAGGTCAGGAGCGACCAGGCAGTCGAGCCGAGGCCGCCGAGCAGGAGCGCACCGCCCCAAATCAAATGTCGTCTCTGCCTCGACAAAACGCTGCTCCCAAACCTCAGCGGCAACAGACTGACCCTCATCCGCGATGTCTGCAATCGGTCGGTAGCGGACCGTCGGGTCCAGCCCGCAAGCGGACCTGAAGGGGATGCCCGGTGACGCCCCCTCCGTCAGGTCCCCGCCGCCCGGCAGCGGTCGGAGCAGACCTTTACCTGATCCCAGTCCCGCGCCCATTTGCGGCGCCATGAGAAGGGCTTGTCGCAGACCACGCAGGTCTTGTGCGGCAGGTCGCGCTTGTCGGGGGCGGTGCCGAGGTTGACGTGTTTGCGGGCCATGGTGCGACCAAACCTTCCCTTTACGTGCGCGTCAAGTTCGGGCAAGAATGCCGTCCATGGCGACTGCCGACGATCATCGCACCTATTCCATCCGCCAGCTCTGCCGGGAGTTCGGGGCGACGGCGCGCGCCCTGAGGTTCTATGAGGACAAGGGGCTGCTGACCCCGGCGCGCAAGGGTCAGACCCGGGTCTATGACGCCCGCGACCGGGCGCGACTGAAACTGATCCTGCGGGGCCGGCGCATCGGCTTCAGCCTGCTGGAGATCCAGGAGATGCTGGATCTGTACGACAACGAAAATCACAACGCCCACCAGATGTCGGTCGCCCTGCGCCGCCACCGGGCCCAGATCGCGGCGCTGAAACAGCAGCGCGAGGACCTCGATGCGGCGATCGAGACCGCCGAGGAGGCCTGCGCCGTGATGGAGCGGAAACTGGGCGAGTTCCGCCCCGATCTGCTGCCCGGCGCCGAAGAGTATGCCGACCTGCTGAAATCCCGCCTCAACCCCGACCAGAACCACCAGCCCTTCAAAGCGAGAGCGTAATCCCATGGCCTACAAGGCGCCTGTCCGCGACCTGACGTTCGTCCTGAACGAGGTGCTGGAAATCGACCGCTATTCCAACCAGCCCGGCTTCGCCGACGTCTCGTCGGACCTGGTCGGCCAGATCCTGGAAGAGGGTGCGAAATTCTCGGAGGAGGTCATCGCCCCCCTGAACCGCATCGGCGATCAGGAAGGCTGCAAATGGGACAATGGCAAGGTGACCGGCCCGACCGGCTGGAAGGAAGCCTACAAGGCCATGGTCGAGGCCGGCTGGCCCGCCCTGTCGGCCCTGCCGGAGCACGGCGGCCAGGGGATGCCGGCCGTGGTGGCCATGGCCTTCGGCCAGATGACCGCCGCCGCCAGCGCCGCCTTCTCGATGTATCCGGGCCTGACCGCGGGTGCCTACTGGGGCCTGAACGCCAATGGCTCGCCCGAGCAGAAGGCGATGTATCTGCCCAAGATGGCCTCGGGCGAATGGGGCGGGACGATGAACCTGACCGAGCCGCAGTGCGGCACGGACCTGGGCCTGATCCGCACCAAGGCCGTGCCGAACGGCGACGGCAGCTACAACATCACCGGCCAGAAGATCTGGATCTCGTCGGGCGAGCACGACTTCACCGACAACATCATCCATCTGGTGCTGGCCCGGATCGAGGGCGCGCCGGAGGGGATCAAGGGCATCAGCCTGTTCGTCGTGCCCAAGGTGTTCGTCAATGAGGACGGCAGCCTGGGCGAGCGCAACGTCGGCGCGGCCTGCGCCGGCCTCGAGCACAAGATGGGCATCCACGGTAACGCCACCTGCGTCATGGCCTATGAGAATGCCAAGGGCTGGCTCGTGGGCACCGAGAACAAGGGCATGGCGGCCATGTTCGTGATGATGAACGAGGCCCGCCTCGGCACCGGCCTGCAGGGCCTGTCGATCGCCACCGCCGCCTATCAGGCCGCCGTGGAGTTCGCCCATGACCGTCTGCAGGGTCGTTCGCTGACCGGGCCCAAGAACCCGGGCGGTCCGGCGGACTCGATCATGGTCCACCCGGACGTGCGCCGCATGCTGCTGGAGTCCAAGGCCTTCATCGAAGGCGGCCAGGCCTTCACCCTGTGGACCGCCCTGCAGGCCGATCTTCAGCACTCGGACGATGCCGCCGAGGCGCAGAAGGCCCATGACTATATGGGTCTGATCACCCCGGTGCTGAAAGCCTATCTGACCGACAAGGGCTTCCATGTCGCCTCGCTGGCCATGCAGGTGCACGGCGGGTCGGGCTACACCGAGCATTTCATGGCGTCGCAGTATCTGCGCGATGCCCGGATCACCATGATCTATGAGGGTGCCAACGGCATCCAGGCGCTGGATCTGGTGGGCCGCAAACTGCCGGCCAACGGCGGTCGGGCGATCATGAGCTGGTTCGCCGACATCGACGCCTTCGTGTCGGAAAATGGCGGCGAGGGCCCGATCAAGCCCTATGTCGACGGCCTGGCCGACGCCAAGAAGCAGCTGCAGGACGGCACGATGTGGCTGATGCAGAACGGCATGCAGAACCCGGACAATGCGGGGGCGGCGAGCACCGACTACCTGCACATCTTCGGCCTGACGGCGCTCGCCTATATGTGGGCCCAGATGGCCAAGGCGGCGCAGGCCCAGGTGGATGCGGGCACCAGCGATCCCTACTATGCCAACAAGCTGATGACCGGCCGCTATTTCGTCGAGCGGATCCTGCCGGATACGGCGGCGCATCTGGCCAAGCTGAAGACCGGCGCCGAGGTTCTGATGCAGATGCCGGCGGAAGCGTTCTGAAGACGGACTGATAATTCCCCTCCCCCTCCGGGGGAGGATCGTCGGCGAAGCTGACGGGGTGGGGAGGGCGCGGCAATCCAGCCGCAGCGCCCTCCTCGCCCGGCCCCTCCCACCCGGCCGTTTCGCGGCCACCCTCCCTCGGAGAGGGAGGGAGAAGCTGAGCGTATGCCATGAACGTCCTCCACGTCGCCGAACCCGATTTCATGAAGGAAGAGGAGATCACCCTCTTCTCCGACTCCGTCAGCAAATGGATCGACGAGCACGGCTCGCCCGAGGCCGCGCAGTCGTGGATCGCCAACTCCTCGGTCCCCCGCGACCTGTGGAACCGGGCCGGAGACGCCGGCCTGCTGGGGCTGTCGATGCCCGAGGCGGACGGCGGCATGGGTGGGGACTACCGGCATGAGGTGGTGCTGATGCGCCAGCTCGGCTGGAAGGGCGCGGACCATTTCGGCATCTCGCTGCACAATGCGATCGTCATGCCCTACATCTGGCACTATGGCACCGCGGAGCAGAAGGCGCGCTGGCTGCCGCGGCTGCAGTCGGGCGAACTGGTCGGCGCCATCGCCATGACCGAGCCGGGTACGGGGTCCGACCTGCAGGGGGTCAAGACCACCGCCATCAAGACGGGCAACCAGTATGTGGTGAACGGCTCCAAGACCTTCATCACCAATGGCCAGCTGGCCAATTTCATCATTGTCGTGGCCAAGACCGATCCGTCGGAGGGTGCCAAGGGCACCTCGCTGATCGTGGTGGAAACCGACGGTGCCGAGGGCTTCGAACGCGGCCGGAACCTGCACAAGATCGGCGCGGAGGGAAATGACACCTCCGAACTGTTCTTCAACGATGTGAAGGTCCCCGGCGAGAACATCATCGGTGGCGGCGAAGGCCAGGGCTTCATCCAGCTGATGCAGCAGCTGCCACAGGAGCGGCTGAACATCGCCATCCAGGGTATCGCCGCGGCCGAGCGCGGACTGCAGGAGACGCTGGCCTACGTCAAGGAGCGCAAGGCGTTCGGCAGGCGGGTGATCGACTTCCAGAACACCCAGTTCAAACTGGCCGAGGTGAAGACCAAACTGACCGTGGCCAAGGTGTTCGTCGACTACTGCATGGGTCAGCACCTGAAGGGTGATCTCGACGCCGTCACCGCCTCCATGGCCAAATACTGGGTCACCGACATCCAGGGCGAGGTCATCGACGAGATGCTGCAGCTGCACGGCGGCTACGGCTATATGAACGAGTACCCGATCGCCCAGCTGTACAAGGACGCCCGGGTGCAGCGGATCTACGGCGGGACCAACGAGATCATGAAAGTCCTGATCGCGCGGACGCTGTAGCCGCCGGATTGCATTCCCCCGGTCGCCGTCGGAGAAATGGCGGCAATCCTGCCGGGAGGGGTCCGTGAAGCGTCTTCATCTCTTCGTCGCTGCGCTCGTTGTCGGCCTGCCGTTGCCGCAGGCAGCGGTCGCCCAGGACGGACGGATCAAGCCGGTGCTGTCCACAACGATGCAGCGCACCTGCGAGGGGGAGACGACTCGCGCCATGCTGATGGAGCGCGGGGAGGTGATACCGGATGCCCGGCCGACCCTCGAGAAACAGACCCGCGGCCTTCGGATCTCTGCCCTCCCCGGAGGCCTTCTGTTCGAGAATACGGTGAGCGGGCCGCAGGGCGACGCCCTGTTGCGGTTCGAACTCGCGCCGGACGGGACGGTGACCGGCGAAGCCGCATCCGGCCCGGCCATGGACGCCTATGTGGCGGCGCGGCCGGGTGCCGACCTGCCGGCCCTGGTCCGGGCGTTGGCGGAGGACACCCCCGAACGACTGCTTCTGGGGCGGTCTTTCGCCGTCGGTGACGCCTATTATCCGGAAAGTCTGCGACGCAGCCTGGTCCAGCGGATGGCCACCGGCCTGAACCTGCCTTTCGCAGCCGACGGCGCGGACGATATGGCCTACCTCGGCGAGACCATCCACGAAGGTCGTCGCGCCTGGCGCTTCGGGGGCCGGATCACGGTGGAGGGTGCCGGGGATGTCAGCGCGGGCAAGGTCAGCGTCGCCCAGGCCACGGAGGCGACGATCCTGCATGATGCGGAAACCGGGCTGATCCTGAGCTACCAGACCACCAGCGAGACCCGCGTCGATCTGGATGGGCGCCCGTTCCGCCACCTGCGGATGACCGACACAATGACCTGCGACATCGTTCCCCAATAGAGCCCGGCCGATGATCCGGGCGGAGGGCTCCGCCTGACTCCCGAGGTAACAGGGAATTTCGGGCTCTCAGACCGGGGAAAATGCGCCCGTCGCCGGCCGCACGATTGATCCCCCCACGCGAGGGCGGTTAACGATGACGCTTCTTCGGGGGGAGAGACCAATCCATGGAATCCGTGATCACGGCGCTGGCTGCGCTGCCGGGACAGCTGATGTCCGTGCCGGTCGAATTCTACATCTTCGGCCTGACCCTGCTGGGTGTGGCGCTGTTCCATCACCGGACGCTGACCGTGGCCCTGTGCGGTCTGGCAACGACGGTGGTCTACAAGCTGGTCTTCACCGGCTTTGCTGAGGGCACAGGCTTCGCCGGCCTGGCGGCCCATGCCGACCATGAGGCGGTGATCCTCAGCAATCTGATGCTCCTGCTGCTGGGCTTTGCCCTGCTGGCCAACCAGTTCGAGCGCAGCAACATCCCGGAAGCCATGCCGCGGGTCCTGCCCGACGGCTGGCTGGGCGGGCTGACCCTGCTGGGTCTGGTGTTCGTGCTGTCGGCCTTCCTGGACAACATCGCCGCCGCCATCATCGGCGGGGTGGTGGCGCGGCATGTCTATAACGGCAAGGTCAGCATCGGCTTCCTCGCCTCCATCGTCGCCGCCGCCAATGCGGGCGGCGCGGGCAGTGTGATCGGCGACACCACCACGACCATGATCTGGATCAGCGGTGTCTCGCCGCTGGCGGTGCTCAAGGCCTTCATCGCCTCGGGGGTCGCCTTTGCGATCTTCGGCGTCCTGGGTGCCCTGCAGCAGCATCGGTATGCTCCGATCCAGACCCATGCCGGCATCGATACGCCCCGGGTCGACCCGACCCGGGCGATCATCGTCGGCGTCATCCTGGCGACCCTGCTGGCGGTCAATTTCGCCGGCAATGCCTGGTATCCCGAGCAACAGGACGCCGCGCCCTGGCTCGGCCTGGGCCTGTGGGCAGCCCTGCTGATCACCGCCGTCGTGCGGGCACCGCAGTGGAGCGTGCTCCCGGAGGCGGCCAAGGGGGCGCTGTTCCTCGTCTCGCTGGTCGCCACAGCCTCCCTGATGCCGGTCGAAAGGTTGCCGGTCGCTTCCTGGCAGACCGCCTTCGGTCTGGGCTTCCTGTCCTCGATCTTCGACAACATCCCGCTGACGGCCCTGGCGCTGAAACAGGGCGGTTATGACTGGGGCATCCTGGCCTTCGCCGTCGGCTTCGGCGGCTCGATGATGTGGTTCGGCTCCTCGGCCGGTGTCGCCCTGTCGGGCCTGTTCCCGCAGGCGCGCTCGGTGGTCAGCTGGCTGCGGCACGGCTGGTATGTGCCGATCGCCTATGTCGCCGGCTTCGCCGTCATGCTGGCCGTGGCGGGTTGGCAGCCGACCCCGACCCGGGCGGAGCGGCCGGCCGAAAGCCAGGCCCAGGCGGCCCCGCCAAAGGTGGTGGACGACACCCTGAACGCCGTCGGCGAGACCTGGCGCAACCTGACCGGCCGCCTCGGCTAGCACGGGCTTCGGGAGAGCCGGGCCGCCGGATGGCAGACCGACGACACCTCGGCTATGGCTGGCCGATGATCCGCCTGCACGTCCCCCAGTCCCTTGCACCCGACGCCGCCGTCCTGCCGACGCTGGACCAGTCGCGCTACCTGACCCAGGTCATGCGGCTGAAGGTCGGCGACAGCCTGCTGGTCTTCAACGGCCGCGACGGGGAATGGCGCTGCGTCATCGCCGAAATCCTCAAGAAGGGGGTGGTGCTGCGGGCCGGGGAACAGGTGCGGCCGCAGGCCATGGGGCCGGACGTCGATCTGCTGATTGCCGTGGTCAAGAAGAGCGCGCTGGAGTTTGCGGTCGAGAAGGCCACCGAACTGGGGGCACGGCGCGTCGGTCTGGTGGTCACCCAGCGGACCCAGGTGCAGCATGTGCGGATGGACCGGCTGGACGCCATCGCCATCGAGGCCGCCGAACAGACCGGCCGGCTGGATGTGCCGATGATTGATGAGCCGGTGAAGCTGGCGGACCTGCTGGACGGGTTCGAGGCCGGGCGGCGGCTAATGTTCTGCGACGAGACGGGCGGACAGCCGGTGATGGCGGCGCTCAGTCCTCCCCCTCCGGGGGAGGGGGACCGCGAAGCGGTGGAGGGGTCTTTCCACCGCGCCGGGCCCGACACCCCTCCACCATCCTTCGGATGGTCCCCCTCCCCCGTTGGGGGAGGACCGCCCTGGGCCATTCTGATCGGTCCCGAGGGCGGGTTTTCGCCGGAGGAGCGCGAGCGTTTGAGGGCCCTGCCCTTCACCACCGCCGTGTCGCTGGGGCCGCGAATTCTGCGGGCCGACACCGCCGCGGTCGCCGCCCTGACCCTGTGGCAGGCCGCGGTGGGCGACTGGGACCGCTAGCGGGATCGGCGGCTTCGGCGCAGGATGTGCCATGTTCAATGAACTTGCCCTGTCGACCGTTCTCGCCCTGCTCGCCGTCAGCATCCACGGTTTCGGCCTGCTCGGCCTCGGTCGCGGGCTGGAACTGTATGAAAGCCGGGCGAGCCGGTCCTATGTCGAGGGGCCGTTGTGGCAGCATGCGCTGCTGACCATCGCCGTGGTGCTGGGCCTGTTCGTCCTGCACGGGTTGGAGATCTGGATGTATGCGGCCGTGTTCAAACTGATCGGCGCGGTGCCCGACCTGCGCGAGGCCGTCTATTTCTCCAGCATCAGCTATGGCTCGATCGGCTACAATGACACGCTGATGGCCCCGGAGTGGCGGCTGCTGGGCGCGTTCGAGGGGGTGGCGGGGGCGATACTGCTGGGATGGTCGATCGCCTTCTTCGTCAGTGTGATGACACCGTTCAACGCCCGCAAGAAACGCAACAGGGTTCATCACGACATCCCTTGAGGAATGATTTGTTTCGCCCCATCTAGCCGCGACAAGAGGGCTGAAATCATGACCGACGCCGCGCCGCTTTCCCGGGACGACCTGATCGGCGCCATGGCCAAGGGCGCCAAGCCGAAGGCCCAGTGGCGCATCGGGGCGGAGCACGAGAAATTCGGCTTCGACCGCTCGACCCTGCGCCGTCCGACCTATGAGGGCGACACCGGCATCCTGGCCATGCTGACCGGCCTGCAGCGGTTCGGCTGGGCCCCCGTCGAGGAGGCCGGCTATGTCATCGCCCTGGAGCGGAAGAACGACGAGGGGATGACCGCCTCGATCTCGCTGGAACCAGGCGGTCAGTTCGAACTGTCGGGCGCGCCGCTGAAGGATGTGCACGACATCTGCAACGAGACCGGCCAGCATCTGATGGAGGTCAAACAGGTCGCCGACCAGTTGAACCTCGGCTTCCTAGGTACCGGATTTGACCCGATGTGGCGGCGCGAGGATGTGCCGGTCATGCCCAAGGGCCGCTATGTCATCATGCGCAACTACATGCCGAAGAAGGGCCAGCTCGGCCTCGACATGATGCTGCGCACCTGCACCATCCAGTCGAACCTGGACTTCTCGGACGAGGCCGACATGGTGGCCAAATTCCGGACATCGCTGGCCCTGCAGCCCATCGCCACTGCCCTGTTCGCCTGTAGTCCGTTCACGGAAGGAAAGCCCAACGGCTTTCTGAGCGCCCGCGCCAATGTCTGGACCGACACCGATCCCGACCGGACGGGGATGCTCGACTTCGTCTTCCGGGACGGCTTCGGCTTTGAGCGCTACGCCGATTATGCGCTGGATGTGCCGATGTATTTCGCCAAGCGCGGCGACACCTATGTCGACCTGTCCGGCCAGTCGTTCCGCAGCTTCATGACCGACGGCCTGCCCGCCCTGCCGGGCGAGCGGGCGACGAAGAAGGACTGGAACGACCATCTGACCACCCTCTTCCCCGAGGTGCGGCTGAAGTCCTATCTGGAGATGCGCGGGGCCGACGGCGGGCCGTGGAGCCGGATCTGCGCACTTCAGGCCCTGTGGGCCGGGGTGCTGTACGACGGGGCGGCGCTGGCGGCGGCCTGGGACCTGGTCAAGGACTGGGACATCGCTGACCACGAGCGGCTGCGCCGGGACGTGACCCGGCTCGGACTCAAGGCCGAGGTGGCCGGGCGTTCGGTGCGCGATGTGGCCGTGGACATGGTCGCCGTCGCCAAACAGGGCCTCAGGAGCCGCGCCCGGATGAGCGGCGGCATGGTCGATGAGCGTGGCTATCTGACCGAGCTGGAAGACATCGCCGACAGCGGCCTGACCCCCGCCGACCGGCTGCTGGCCCTGTACCACGGCGAGTGGCAGGGCGACCTGACGCGGCTGTATCGCGACTTCGCCTACTGAGCACGGTCGGCAATCCGGCCGCGAATGGACGCAGGCGACGATTACGGGATAGGTTTCCGGCCTGGACGGTTCTGGCAAGGAGTCACGATTCCATGAGGTTGATCGCTCCGGTTCGGGCCGCCCTCGTTCTGGCGACGGCGGCGGGTCTCGGCGCCTGCGAGACGATGCTGGTCCAGGGTGTGGGCGAGGCGCTCGGCCGAACCGTGGTTGAAAGCGTCGCCCTCGAAACGGCAGGCCGCATGGCCGCAGGACAGAGGCCCGGCGGGGCCGGGGTCCGGACGCCCTCCGACAACCCGGAGATCGGCGTCGCCTTTGAACACGCTCCCGGCCTGCAGATTCGGCCCTGCGATGACGGGACGCCGCGGTGCCTGGTCCTGTTCGACCCGGCCGCCGAGGAATTCATGCGCGACCTGCTTACGGTGCAGGTCTTCGCCGGCCCGCTTGAGGCCGTCGCGGCGGCGGAGGGCGGTTTCGAGCGCAATGCCGAGGGCCGGCTGATGACCACCTTCGGCCGATTCGAGTCTGTCCCGGTCGAGGCGTTCGAGGTGAACGGCCGGTCCGGCCTGCGCGCGACCATCACCTGCGGGATCAGCGACCCCGAGACCGGTTTCCACGCCGCCGGCGGCGAATGCCTGTGGGCGGTCGTCGGCGACGGGGCGCAGTCGGTGGTGATCTCATCCAGCGGCTTCCCCAACGGGCTGGAGGCGGCAGAGGCGGCGGTGCGCTCGGTCCGGTTCACGAACGATTGACAACACGAGCCATCGGACGAAGACCAATGACCCATCCCATCCACATCGGCATCGGCGGCTGGACCTATGAGCCGTGGCGGGGCGTCTTCTATCCTGAGAAGCTGAGCCAGAAGAAGGAGCTGGAATTCGCCAGCCGGGCCCTGACCTCGATCGAGATCAACGGCACCTACTATTCGACCTTCAAGCCGGACAGCTGGATGAAGTGGCGGGACGAGACGCCCGAGGGGTTCGTCTTCGCGGTCAAGGCCAGCCGCTACTGCACCAATCGCAGGATCCTGTCCGAGATGGGTGAGTCGATGGAGCGATTTCTCGGCCAGGGGCTGAGTGCGCTGGGCGACAAGCTGGGGCCGATCAACTGGCAGTTCATGGGGACCAAGAAATTCGACCCGGTCGATTTCGAGGGCTTTCTGAAGCTGCTGCCGAAGGAACAGGACGGGGTGCGGCTGCGGCATGCGCTGGAGGTGCGGAACCCGACGTTCGACACCCCGCAGTTTTATGATCTGGCCGCGAAATACGGGGTGGCCATCGTCCATGCCGTGGACGACGAGGCCCCCGAGTGGCCGCGGATCGACCAGCCGACCGCCGACTTTACCTATGCGCGGCTGATGTCGAGCCGCGAGGACGAGCCGACCGGCCTGTCCCCGGGCGAGCTGGAGGCGATCGTCGACCAGACCCGGGGCTGGGCGCAGCGCGGCGATGTCTTTGCCTATTTCATTGCCGGGGCGAAGGTCAGGAACCCGGCGGCGGCGCAGGCGCTGATCAAAAAGCTGGGCTGAGCCGGTTGCGCCGGACCGTCGGCGCGTTCACTTGTCTGACGCCTCTCTGGAGCCTTCCCCATGCCCATCGCCACCCGCGCCTTTGCCGCCACTTCGAGCACCGAGCCGCTGTCGCCCTGGAGTTTCGACCGGCGTGATCCGGGTCCGGACGATGTCGCCATCGAGATCAGATTCGCAGGGGTCTGCCACTCCGACCTGCACATCGTGAAGAACGACCTGGGCAACACCCGCTATCCCATCGTTCCGGGCCATGAGATCGCCGGTGTGGTGACGGCCGTGGGCGGCAATGTCGCCCGCTTCAGGGTCGGCGACCGGGTCGGCGTCGGCTGCATGGTCGACAGCTGTCGCCAGTGCAAACCCTGCCTTGAGGGCGAGGAGCAGTACTGCGTGCCCGGCATGACCCAGACCTATGGCTCGGCCGATCCCAAGGGCGCGGCGGTGGGCCAGAAGATGACCCAGGGCGGCTATTCGACCGCCATTGTGGTCGACCAGAACTATGTCGTGACCATCCCCGACAGCATCCCGCTGGATGCGGCCGCGCCCCTGCTGTGCGCCGGGATCACCACCTATTCGCCCCTGCGCCACTGGAAGGTCGGGCCCGGCTCGAAGGTTCTGGTCATCGGCCTGGGCGGCCTGGGCCATATGGCGGTCAAACAGGCGGCGGCCATGGGGGCCGAGGTCAGCGTCCTGTCGACCTCGGACCGCAAGAAGGCCGATGCCGAACGGATGGGTGCCAGACATTTCCTGATCAATTCGGACGCCGCGGCGATGAAGGCCGCGGGCGAGAGCTTTGACCTGATCATCAACACCGTCTCGGCCACCCATGAGATCGCCAGCCATGTGAGCCTGCTGGCCAAGGACGGGACCATGGTCATGCTGGGCCTGACCACCGAGGGCCTGCCGGTCTATGCCATGGGACTGCTGTGGCGGCGCCGGTCGGTGGCCGGTTCGCTGATCGGCGGCATCCGGGAGACCCAGGAGATGCTGGATTTCTGTGCCGAGCACGGCCTGGCCTGCGACATCGAGCTGATCGCGCCCGACCAGATCAACGAGGCCTATGCACGGCTGGAGAAGTCGGACGTCCGGTACCGGTTCGTGCTGGATATGGCGAGGATCTAGGGACCGGGGATTAGGGCTTGGGGCTTGGGGGTCCAAGATCAGGGGCGAATGGCGTCGGCGTTGTACTCCGCCCTAATCCCTAATCCCTAAGGCCTGAGCCCTAAGCCCTAGCCCCCATCCCCTCCTGACGTTACACCGTCATGTGAAGGCTCCCCGACAGATGGAGCCAGCAGGGACAAGGAAACGCACATGGCTCGAGTGGCTCTGGTCACGGGTGGAACCCGCGGTATCGGCAAGGCGATCGTTCAGCGGCTGAAGGAAGACGGCATGCTCGTCGCCGCCGGCTATTCCGGCAATGTCGAGGCCGCCGAGGCGACCGCGAAGGAGCTGGGCGTCATGGTGGTGAAGGGCAATGTCGGATCCTATGACGACTGTGCCCGCGCCGTGCAGGAGGTCGAGGCCCAGCTGGGGCCCATCGACATCCTGGTCAACAATGCCGGCATCACCCGCGACGGCTTCTTCCACAAGATGAGCTCGGACCAGTGGTCCGACGTGATCCGCGTGAACATGGACAGCGTGTTCAACATGACGCGCCAGGTCATCAACGGCATGCGCGACCGGGGCTTTGGCCGGATCGTCAACATCAGCTCGATCAATGGCCAGAAGGGCCAGATCGGCCAGGCCAACTATTCCGCGGCCAAGGCCGGGATGATCGGTTTCACCAAGGCGCTGGCGCTGGAGAATGCCCGCAAGGGCGTGACTGTGAACTGTATCGCGCCGGGCTATATCGACACGGAAATGGTCGGGGCCATGGACGAAAAGGTCCTGGCCGGGATCATCGCCCAGATTCCGGTCGGAAGACTCGGAAAAGGCGAGGAAATCGCTGACATGGTGTCGTGGCTGGCCGGGGAACGTGCCGGATATGTCACAGGCTGCACCCTGTCGCTGAACGGAGGGCAGTATCTGGTCGGCTGACCGGGTCCTGCCCAAAATCCGCCGCGGGTCGATAGCACCAGTACGTCCCATGGACTTGACGGCGAGGGTCAGAACGGCGCGAACGCCGCTTCCGACGGCGATGGCGATTGCCTTCGCCGCGGCGGCGTTGTCGATGGTGTCGATGCCCGCCGAGGCCCAGGCCCAGAACCAGGGCAATGCCCAGGCGGAGCAGAGCCAGTCGCTCCGCAATCGCAATGCCATCGATGCGCGGGCCATGCCGCAGACCGGCCGTTATGTCGCGGAGTCCGGCGAGGCCTTCATTCTCGACCGGTCTGGCCAGCGGCCCCTGCTGCGCTTCGACCAGCGCGACGAGACCTGGGTGCTACGGCCCTCGGCCGCGCCGCGCGGGGACGTCATCTATCGCAATGACGCCGGCGACCAGCTGCTGCGGGTCACCCCGGGCGGCGGCATGACCGTCTATACGCCCCGCGTGCCCGGCGGCTCGCCGGCGTCCTTCTCCGGCCCGGGCCAGAGCCTGACACCCCCGACGCTCGGTCCGACCCAGTTGTTCCAGCTGATGGCGCGGCGCAGCGCCATGTTGAGTCAGACCATGGGCCGGCTGATCGAGATCAATGTCGATACCGACGGGCAGGCTGAGGGCCTTGCCGTCGAGGCGCTGATCCTGTCCACCGATGCGGTTCTCCGGATCGCCCGCTCGCCGACGGCCCGGACCTCGCTTGATCGGCTGCGCAGCATCACCATCGTCGAGGGTCCGCGGGCGTCGGTCACCTATGCGCGCGGCGAACTCCGGATCGTCGTGGCTCCTGTACAGGGTGTGGCCGGCCGGCCATCGTCGGCCCGGGTGATCCAGGCCTTCCTCGCTCCACCGCCACCGGTCCGGCGCTAGAACACGTCCTTGGCCGCCCGAACGGCCGCGAAACCCCCGGCGTCACCCGCACGCAGGAAGGGATTGAAGGCCTTTTCCGCGCCGATGGTGGTCGGGACCGTGGCCTCGCCCCGCTCGCGCATCGCGAAAATCTCCGCCGCCCGCGCCGCCATCTCCGGCCGCTCGTCAACGCTGAGCGCGAAGCGGGCATTGGCCGCCGTGTATTCATGGGCGCACCAGACGACGGTCTCATCCGGCCAGGCCGCCAGGGTGTGCAGACTGTCCCACATCTGCGCCGGCGTGCCCTCGAACAGGCGTCCGCAGCCGAGGGTGAACAGCACGTCGCCGACGAAGGCCTGGGCGTCCGCGGGCGACCGATAGACGATGTGGCCGAGGGTGTGGCCGGGCGTGTCGGTGACCTCCAGCGACGTCCCGCCCAGCAGGACGGTGTCGCCGCCCCGCACGATCCGGTCGATGGGCGCGGCCTTGCGCACCTCTTCAGGGCCGACGATCTCGCAGCCGGTTTCGGCCTTCAGCCGGGCGTTGCCCTGGGTGTGGTCCGGGTGCCAGTGGGTGTTGAGGATGAGGTCCAGCCGGCCCCAGCCGCTGGCCTCCAGATCCGCCAGGATCGCCGCCGCATCGGGGGTATCGACGGTCGCAACCACGCCCGTTTCCCGATCCCGGACCAGAAAGCCGTAGTTGTCGTTCAGACAGGGGAAGAGGCGCACGTCGAGGGTCATGCGGGTCTTCTAGCAGCCGCCCCCGACGCGGCCTATGGTGGCCGCATGCGGCGCAGTATCGAGGAACTCCGGACCTTCTACGGCGAGCCCACCGGTGCTCTCGCCCGACGCCTGCTGGCGCGACGTCTGGAGGACGCCTGGGGCGAGGCGGCCAACAGTGATGTCCTCGGCATCGGCTACGCCACACCGTGGCTGGACGCCTTTGTCGGTGCCCGGCGCGTGGTCGCGGCCATGCCCGGCGGTCAGGGCGTCGAGCCCTGGCCCTTGGTCGGAAAGAACCGCAGCCTTCTGGTCGATGACCGCCGCCTGCCCTTTGCCGCCGGTTCGTTCGATCGCATCCTGCTGATCCACGCCCTTGAGGAGGCCGACGACACCCAGGGCCTGATGAATGAGGCGGTGCGCGCCCTCTCCCCGGCCGGGCGGATCATCCTCGTGGCGGCGGCGCGCGGCGGCCTGTGGGCGCGGGCCGAGGCCACGCCCTTCGGCCACGGACGGCCCTTCACCCGACGCCAGCTGGAGCGGCTGGTGCGCAGCGCGGGTCTTGAGCCCACGGCCTGGTCGCAGACGCTGTATGTCCCGCCGTGGGGCCCGCTGCTGCCGCTGGCCGAGGGCTTCGAACAGATCGGCAAACGGGTCATGCCGGGCGCGGCCGGCGTCATCCTGCTGGAGGCGACCCGGCAGGCCTATGCCCGGATACGACCCGGCGGGGCGGTGGCCACGGCTCCGGTCATGACCCCCGCGATGCAGCCGCAGCCGGCGTCGCGATCCTCGCGTGATCTGGCCGGTGATGATCTGGCGGGAAGCGGCGAACGCCCTTAAAGCCCTGCCCATGCAACGACTGATCCTGATGCGTCACGCCGAGGCGGAACGGGCGGCCGGCTCCGGTCGGGACCGCGACCGCGTGCTGTCGGCACGGGGTCACACAGATGCCGCCGCCATGGGCCGGGCCCTGGCCGGGCGCGGCATGCGCCCCGATCTGGCGCTGGTCTCACCCGCGGCCCGCACCCGCCAGACCTGGGATCTGCTGCATGACGCCTTCGGCGACGTTCAGGTCCGCGAGGACGAGGCGCTGTACAACGGCAGCTCCGGAACCCTGCGGCGGTTTGTCGAGGCCGGCGAGGACGAGGCCGGCTGTCTGATGGTCGTGGCCCACAACCCGGGCATCCATCTGCTGGCGGTGGAATATCTGGTCGAAAGCGCGGCCTCGCCGGCCCTGCTGGACCGGATGAGCGGGGGGTTCCCGCCGGGGGCGGCGGCGATCTTCACCGTCGATGTGGCCGGGCGCTGCAGCTTCGAGGGTTTCATCCAGCCGCGCGATCTGGGCGGCGAATGAGCGAGATCGCCTACAAGCTGGTCGACCGGGCCGAATGGACGGCAGCGCTGGCCGCCGGTGCCTATGCGGGGTCGGCGGTCGATCTGGCTGACGGCTATATCCATATGTCGACGGCGGCCCAGCTGGCCGAGACGGCGCGGCGGCATTACGCCGGGAAGAGCGGCCTCGTGCTGGTCGAGGTCGCCCTTGCGCCGCTGGGCGAGGCGCTGAAATGGGAGGCGTCGCGTGGCGGCGACCTGTTCCCGCATCTGTTCGCCCCCCTGCCCGCCAGCGCCGACGCGCCGCAACGCGGCCTGTCGGTCGATGCAGACGGCGTGATGCGATTTGAAGACGGAGCTGTCGGATGGCCGTGACCGACATCGGTGCCGCCCTGCTGCGCGCGCTCGATCCAGAGACCGCCCATGGTCTGGCGATCCGGGCCCTGCAACTGGCCCCCCTGCCGCCCGCGCGGGCTGATGATCCCGTCCTGACGACGACGGTGGCCGGTCTTCGGTTGACCAATCCGGTCGGACTGGCCGCCGGTCTGGACAAGAACGGCGAGGCCCTGCACGGCCTGTCGCGGCTCGGCTTCGGCTTTGTCGAATGCGGCTCGGTCACGCCGCTGGCCCAGCCGGGCAATCCGAAGCCGCGCCTGTTCCGCCTCAGCGAGGACCGGGCGATCATCAACCGGATGGGGTTCAACAACGCCGGGCTGGAGGCCTTCGCGGCCCGGCTGGCCGACCGGCCGCGCAATGCGGTGGTCGGGGCCAATCTCGGGGCGAACAAGGACACCGAGGACAAGGCGGCGGACTATGTCGCCGGCCTGATCCGCCTCAAGGGTCTGGCCGACTATGTGACGGTCAATGTCTCCTCGCCCAATACACCGGGACTGCGCGCCCTGCAGGGGCGGGCGGCGCTGGACGACCTGCTGGGCCGGCTGGCCGAGGCGCGGGGCGATGATCCGACGCCCGTCTTCCTCAAGATCGCACCCGACCTGACCCCCGCCGAGATCGCCCTGATCGTCGAGGCCAGCCTGGATCACGGGATCAATGCCCTGATCGTGTCGAATACGACGCTGGACCGGCCGGACAGCCTGCGCGCGCGCGACCGGGCCGAGGCCGGGGGTCTTTCGGGCGCGCCCCTGAAGGCGCGGGCCGGGGCCGCCCTGCGCGCCGCCGCCGAGGCCGGGAACGGTCGCCTGCCCCTGATCGCGGCGGGCGGAATCGACAGCGGTGCCGAGGCCTATGCCCGCATCCGGGCCGGGGCCTCCGCCGTCCAGCTCTACTCTGCCCTGATCTATGAGGGGCCGGGACTGATCGGAAGGATCAAGCGGGACCTCGCCGACCGACTGCGCGCCGACGGATTTTCCACAGTCGCCGAGGCTGTTTCGACCGCACGTTGACGGAGCGTTAGGGCAAGCGGGTCATGTTCGGGAACGGGTGAGAACGCCCGAACCCGGGGAGCCGCATGGCGATTGCCAAAGCCGACAGACATGCGGGTGCGCCCATTGCCGATGGTGGCGACTGGGCAGTCGCGATCCGTCAGCGGCGCAAGTCCCTGTTGCAACGGCTCGGACTCGCCGCAGCCCTTGCCCTGATTTTCGGTCCGGTCCTGAGCTGGTCACTGAGTTTCGGCTGGCTTGTCGGCTATTTCGCGGTCCAGCTGCTCGACCTGTGGATCTTTGCCCCGATCACGTCCGGCAAGGCCGAGCAGTTGTCCGGGGTCCGGCGGTTCGCAGCCCCGATCTCCCTCGTCCTGAACGCCGCCTATTTCTGTGGCCTGTCCGTGCCGCTCTGGCTCGTCGGTGGACCCGGCGGCGGCGTCTGCGCGATCCTGCTCCTGTCGGGTGCCGCCATCTATGCGGTGGGCAATTCCTCAAGTTCAAAATCAGCCATGCTGATGACCACCTCATCGCCCTTGCTTTACCTGGCGATGACCCCCGCGTTCATGGCCGCGCAGGGGGCGACTTCCGGCATGCTCGCCATAGCCACCTTCTCCGCCGGTGCCTTTGTTGTCTTCGCCCTCTCGGCCTGGAGGCGCATGAACCAGTCGCACCGGTCAGCGCGTGCGGCCGGCATCGAGGCCCAGGCCAAACGGCTCGAGGCCGAGCGCATCATGGCCGGCCGCAGTGCCTTCCTGGCCGCCATCGGACACGACCTGCGCACCCCGATCAGCGCCATACTGACCGGTGCCGAGGCGCTGGAGCGCGGCGCGACCGACACCGCTGCGCGGTCGCAGGCCCATCTCATCACCGACGCCGGCATGATGATGAAGGCCCTGCTCGACGACCTGCTGGACCACGCCAAGCTGGACGCCGGCCATATGACGGTCGATCAGGTCGACTTCAATCTGCGCGAACTGTTGAGCCAGACCGCTCTGCTGTGGCGCGGCCCGGCGCGGGCCAAGGGGCTGAAGTTGAGGATCGAGGGGGCTGCCTCGATCCCGGCCTCTGTTCGGGGCGATCCGATGCGGGTCCGCCAGGTCCTGAACAACCTGATCTCCAATGCGATGAAATTCACCGAGACGGGGTCCATCACCCTGCGTCTCAATGCCTGGAGCGAGGAGCCCGGCGGCCATGCGGTCCTGATCGCCGTCGAGGACACCGGACCGGGCATGACGGTCGAACAGGTCGCCCGCCTGTTCACGCCTTTCGACCAGACCATGTCGGGCATCAGCGCGGCCCACGGCGGCACCGGCCTCGGCCTTGCCATCAGCCGTCAGATGGCGGAGCTGATGGGGGGGCGGGTCACGGTTCGCACCCGTCCGGGCGAAGGCTCCAGCTTTACCCTGTCCCTGTCCCTGTCGCAGGGGCAGGCCGTCGAGGCCGCCGTCCCGACACCGGACCAGCAGAGCCGCGACGCCGTCGCCCGCGCCCTGTCCGGACGCCTGACCAGCACCACCGCCCCGGCCCCGGCCCCCCGGTCACTGGTTCCGACCGCGACCCCGGCCGTGGTCACCCCGGACCCTGTTGCGGCCACAGATCCCGAACCGGTGACGGACGAGGATGACGAGGGCCGGCCGATGCGGGTGCTGGTGGTCGATGACCACGACATCAACCGGCGCGCCATCCAGCTGATCCTGCAGCCGCTGGGCTGCGACATCTCCACCGCGGCCGACGGCATGGCGGCGCTGAAGATCTGCGAGCAGACGGCCTTCGACCTGATCTTCATGGATGTGCGGATGCCCGAGATGGACGGTCGCGAGGCCAGCCGACGGATTCGCGCGGGGGGCGGTCCCAACGCCGGAGTGCCGATCATCGCCGTGACGGCAGACACGGCCCCGGAAGATATCGCCGCCTGCACCGAGGCCGGCATGACCTATTTCGTGCCCAAGCCGATCACCCCGCCGATGCTGCTGGGGGCCATCACCCATGTGATGACCTTGACCCAGGCGGACGAGGTGGCCGGGGTGGAAACCGTCGCGGCCTGAGCAAGGCGGTTCGTCGCCTGGGTCCTTACCCGGCGATGGCGGGTTCATCACAACGGACACAACGAAGGCCACAACGGGCACAACGAGACCCGGGAGCATGCCCGAACCTGCGCGAAAGCTCTGATCAATGCGGCGTACGCCGCGATCCCGGCGCAAACACACAGGACACAGACCTCGACAGGGCTCCGGCCCCGTCGTGTTCGTTGTGGCCTTCGTTGTGTCCGTTGTGACGAACCTGACTGCCGCCACACCTCAACAAGGGGTGCGGCGGCGTAGCCAATGGTGGCGGGTCTAGAGCTGCGCCAGCAGGTGTTCGGCGGAGGAGACGCGGAACTCGCCCGGCTGTTCGACGTTCAGCTGGCTGACCACGCCGTCCTTGACGATCATGGAGTAGCGCTGCGAGCGCTCGCCCATGCCAAAGCCCTTGGCGTCCATGGTCAGGCCCAGCTGGCGGGTGAAGTCGCCGTTGCCGTCGCCCAGCATGACGATCTCGTCCTTGCCGATGCCCTGGCTGTCGGCCCAGGCACCCATGACGAAGGCGTCATTGACCGAGACGCAGGCGATGGTGTCGACGCCCTTGGCGGCCAACTCGCCGCGCAGGTCCTTGAAGCCCGGCAGGTGGCGGGCCGAACAGGTCGGGGTGAAGGCACCCGGGACGGCGAAGATGGCCACGGTCTTGCCGGAGAAGATGTCGTCGGTGGTAACCGGACGCGGGCCATCGTCGGTGGCACGGGTCAGGTTGGCCGAGGGGATGCGGTCGCCGATCTGGACGGTCATGGGGGGCTCCGGGAGGGTGTGGGACGATACGTCAACGCCCAGATAGGGGTTGTGGTTCGCGACGCCAAGCCGATCGTGTCCAAACGCCGCCTTGCGTCCGCGAGCCGGCGTCCCGATGATAGATGCATGGACGATTTCCAATCCCTGGTCGGGCGGCTGCTGGTGGCCATGCCGGGCATCAGCGACAGCCGGTTCGAACATGCCGTCATCCTGATCTGCGCCCACCGCCCGGACCACGCCATGGGCCTGCGGCTGGACCGGCCCGCGCCGGGGGTGAACCTGAAGAAGGTGCTGGACAAGCTGAAGACCGAGGCCCCGGACGAGGCGGCCGGGCGGTCGGTGCTGATCGGCGGGCCGGTGGAGCGGGAGCGCGGCTTTGTGCTGCACACCGACGACTGGCTGATCGACGACGCCTCCCTGGCCTTCGCCGAGGGTCTGGCCATGACCGGCACGCGCGAGGCCCTGGCCGCCATGGTCGACCCGGCGGCGGGACCGCATCGGTCGGTGCTGCTGCTGGGCTATGCCGGCTGGGGCGAGGGCCAGCTGGAGGATGAACTGGGGGAGAACGTCTGGCTGACCGCCGACGCCGACCCGGAGCTGATCTTCGACGTCGACTACGACGGGAAATGGGCCAAGGCGCTGGCGGGTCTGGGCATCGATCCGGCGCAGCTGTCGGGGCAGAGCGGGCGGGCGTAGGGTTAGGGATTAGGGATTAGGGATTAGCCAAGCCCCCGGTCCGGGGGCTTGAGCGCCCGGGAAGCGGCGGTACGACCAGCGTCCCTCGCCCCTAATCCCTCATCCCTAATCCCTAATCCCTAGGCCGACCGCGCCTTGATCGGCGCTGTCCCGTCGGCCAGCGACTCATTGAGATAGACCTCGGCCTCCTGGGCCGGGAGGGCGGGGGCATAGCCGAAGCCCTGGCCGTAGTGGCACTGGGCGTCGAGCAGGAGTTTGGCGAGGCTGGCGTTCTCGACGCCCTCGGCGACGACTTCCAGCGACAGGTCGCGGCCCAGGTTGACCACCGATTTGACGATCTTGGCCGAGCCCTCGTCCTTGTCCATGGTCAGAACGAAATAGCGGTCGATCTTCAACGTATCGAACGGCAGCTTGGCCAGCCAGGTCAGGGACGAGAAGCCGGTGCCGAAATCGTCCAGCGCCAGCGAGGCACCGGCCTCGCGCAGTCGCGCCAGAATCTCGGCGGCGCGCGTTGTGTCGCGCATGATGTCGCCCTCGGTGACCTCCAGCTTCAGCGCGCCCCTGGGCAGGCCGGCGTCAGCGATGATCCGGGTCACATCCTCGACCAGATTGGCCCGCTCGATCTCGCCGACCGAGAGATTGACGCTGCAGAAGAGCTTGCCCGCCGAGGGGTGACGCGCCAGCCATTCGGCCAGCTGGCGCGAGGCCTGGGTCATCATCAGCAGGCCGAGGTCGTTCATCAGGCCCATTTCGTCGGCCAGACCCAGGAATTCGTCGGGCGGCACCAGACCACGCTTGGGGTGGCGCCAGCGGGCCAGGGCCTCGAACCCCGCCACGGCCCCGGTGCGCAGATTGACGATCGGCTGGTAGAAGGGCTCGATCTCGCCGCGCAGGAAGGCGTTGCGCAGGTCGGCCTCGAGCGCCAGACGGGACAGGCTGTCGCTTTCCAGCGCGCGGCCATAGGCGGCGACGCCGCCACGCCCCGCCGTCTTGGCCTGTTCGACGGCCAGTTCGACCCGGCGCAGCATCTCGGCCGGATCGGGGGCGTCCGGTCCGCCCTCGGCCTGGGCCGAGCCGATCGAGACGGTCGGATAGATGTCGAAGCCGGCGACGCGCAGCGGCTGTTCCAGCGCCTCGCGGACCCGTTCGGCCACCATGCCGCTGCCGCGCGGGGCCAGGACCGCGAATTCGTCCTCGCCGATCCGGGCGGCATGGGCGTCCCGGGCAAAGGCCGCGTTAAGACGGGATCCCAGGGCCGCCAGCACCATGTCGGTGCGCTCATGGCCGAGGGCCTCATTCAGCCGGCGCAGGCGATCCACGTCAGCGACCACCAGCTCAAAGTCCCCCGGCTGGGTCAGTTGCTCGCCGGCGCGGACGAGGAAGGTCCGCCGGTCGAGCAGTCCGGTCAGTTGGTCCAGATGGGAGGCGGCAAATTTCGTCTCGAGGGCGACGACGCCGGCGGCGCGCAGGCCGTCCTCCAGCCAGACACCGCGCCAGATACAGGTCTCGGAATCGCGCATGCGCAGGCGGACCGCGACCTCGGTACCCTCTTCCTGCGGCTTGAGAATCTTTTCGGCCAGGGCCCGATCCTGCGGAATGGCCACAGCGGTGAAGGCCGCGCCCGAACACTCCGGGGCCAGGGGACCGAGGCCCAGGGCCCGGGTCGCGCCGGTGAACCGCATCTGGTCGTCAGACGGCGTCCAGATCCACAGGGCGGTGTCCGCGGCGGCCAGCGCCTCAATCGCGGTCGTCGCGTCCCAGGCCAGACTTCTGGAGCGAGTATTCAAACGCCAAAGGGTCCCGACAGGACGGCCGGAATCAGCCGCCGCGCCCGACACCGTCATTGACGACGCCGAACAGGAGATGATCTGCCCAATCGCCGTTAATTTTAAGATAAGCCCGGGCCTGTCCCTCGAGCTGAAAGCCGGTCTTTTCAAGCACGCGGCGTGAGGCGAGGTTTTCCGGGACACAGGCCGCCTCGACCCGATGCAGGTTAAGGTCCTCGAAGGACCAGGCGAGTATCGCCCGGACCGCTTCGGTGCCATAGCCCCGGCCGGCGAACCGGTGGCCGATCCAGTAGCCGAGGGTGCCGGTCTCGGCCACGCCGCGGCGGACATTGGACAGGGTGATGGCCCCCACCAGCGACTGGTTCGAATCGGCAAAGATGAAGAAGGGCCAGGCGTTGCCGGCTTCCATCTCCCGGCCATAGATCGACAGGCGGCGCTTGAAGGCTGCCCGGGTCAGGTCGTCCTCGGGCCAGAGCGGCTCCCAGGGCTGGAGCCAGGCGTAGGAGGCCTGCCGCAAGGTCGCCCAGGCCTCGTGATCGGCGGCGCGCGGCGGACGCAGGGTCACTCCCCGGCCCTTCACCACTGGTCCGGTCGCATCATTGATCCAGTCCAGCAGGGCCATGGGAAGACGATAGCGGGCCGGAGATCAGCCGAAAAGGGCCTCGCGGAAGGCCGCGCCGGCCGGGGCCGCCGCCTTCGGGCCCAGCACTGCGGTGGCGCAACGGCCCGCAGCCAGCGAGGCAGCCGCGGCCGCGCGCACCGTATCGACGGTCTGGGCCAGGGTGCGTTCGGACATGGTCTGCGACGGGATCAGGGCACCGAAGATCAGCACCTGGGCGGCGGCGCGGCCGGCGCGGGCCGCGGGGCTTTCATCCGACATCCACAGGCCGGCGTTGAGCACCGCCTTGGCGCGGGACAGTTCGGCAGCGGTCGGGCCGGCTTCGGCCAGGGCCTTGAGCTCGGCGGCGCAGACCTGGGCCAGCTCGACAACGCGGTCGGCGGCAGCCCCCGCGTAGATGCCCAGCAGGCCGGCGTCCTCATAGGGCTCGTGATAGGCGTCGATGGCATAGGCGAGGCCGCGCTCCTCGCGGGCGCTCTGGAACAGGCGCGAGGCCATGCCACCGCCGAGGATCTCGGTCATCAGCCGGGTGGCGGCATAGGCCGGGTCATTGGCCGAGGGGGCCGGCAGCTGGAAAACGATGTTGGCCTGTTCGATCCGCCGGGTCAGGGCCGCCTCGCCGCCGGTGAAACGGGGCTTGGCCGGGGACTCGGCGGGGGTCGAGTGCTCGCCGCCAAACCATTGCCCGGCCAGGGCCAGAAGCTCGGCCTCATCCACGGCACCCGCCACGGCGACGACCATCCGGTCCGGCGAATACAGGCGGGCGCGCCAGTCGCCGATGGCGGCGCGGGTGATGGGCTTCAGGCTTCTGACCGAGCCGAGGATCGGTCGCCCCAGAGGCTGGCCTTCGAAGGCGCGGGTCTGCGCCATTTCGAAGACATGGTCATCGGGGGTGTCGAAGGCCTCGGCGATCTCCTGGGCCACCACATCCTTCTCGCGCTCGATCTCGGCAGGATCGAGGGTCGGGCGAAAGACGAGGTCGGACACGACCTGCATGGCCAGCGGCAGGGAACCCTGCAGGGCCCGGACCTCGAAACTGGTGCGCTCATAGCCGGTAGAGGCGTTCAGCGAGCCCCCCTCGGCCTCGATCCGTTCGACGATCTCGCGCGCGCCCATGTCGCCGGCACCCTTGAAGACCAGATGCTCGAGGCAATGCGACCAGCCGGACGTGGCCTCGGTCTCCCATTTGGCCCCGCCGCGCACGGCGACCGTCAGGGCCAGGGTGCGCAGGCCGGGCATGGGATCACAGACGACACGGACGCCGTTGGACAGGGTGTGCAGGGTGGCGGTCAGGAGGATTCTTCTTTCCCTATCGCCTCGCTCGCGGAGCGAGGCTGCTTGAGGGCGATTTTCCCTGTCGCCTCGCTCGCGGAGCGAGGCTGCTTGAGGGTCTTGCGGAGCAGCACGATGTAGAAACCGACCAGCGCCAGCGCCAGACCGAACCAGGTCAGTGCGTAACCGAGGTGGTTGTTCGAGAAGGCCGCGGGCGGAGCAGAGGGCTGGAGCGCCGGCCAGTCCGGATTGGATGAGGTCAGGGCAAACAGGGTGTTGGGATCAGGGTCGGCGACCCGGAGGGCCGCGGCCATGCCGGCCATGTCGCGCGCGAAAAAGCGGCCCTTGTCGACGGGCAGGGCCATCGGGCCCGGCGGCGGCGTCTCGCGGACCTCGGCCACCAGGGGGAAGGACGCTGTTGAGGTCGCGACGGGCGGGCGAGCGGAAATGGTTTCGGCAACGAAGCCGCGGTCGATCAGAAAGACCGTGGGGAAGCCTGCAGGGCGGCAGGCCGAGATCAGCCGGACGCCCGACTCGCCGTCGTGAATGGTCTGCAGTTCGACGTAAGGGGCTGTGGCCAGCCCCGGACAGTCGATAGCGACCTTGCGGAAGGCGGGATCGGCCTGCGTCATGACCGCGGCGATCGGCGCGGGCGGGAGGCCGGCGGCGGCCTCGGCCTGGTCGATCAGGCCGTTCTTCCACTGCATCCGCTGCACCTGCCAGACCCCGAGCCCGCAAAGCAGGGCAAGGGCGAGGATGCAGACGACCGTCAGACCGTACGGAAAGCGGGCGCGGGTCGCCTTAGCGGTCATGGCGCGACTGTCCCGCGTTGTTGCGCATCTGCAGGGCGATCATCACCCCCTTGCCGGGGCGCATCAGGCCGAGCGACAGCCCGGCGACCAGCGGCAGGGCGACGACCAGCATGACCCAGATGGGCGGATTGTACGCGACCTGCACGAACAGGGCCCCGAACACCACGATCCCGCCGGCAATCTGCATGATGAAGATGGCCGCGCCGTCGCCCGTGTTCAGCCGGGTAAAGTCGAAGCCGCAGACGGCGCAGCGGTCGACCACCTTGAGAAACCCCGCAAACAGCGGGCCCTTGCCGCAGTGGGGACACCGACAAAGAAGTCCGGCGCGGATCGGGTTGATCCGCGCCGGCTCAAGATCACGCCCTGTGGGGCCGTCCGTCACCCGAAGGTGACGTAGACGAAGGCGAAGAGGAACAGCCAGACCACGTCCACGAAATGCCAGTACCAGGCCGCCGCCTCGAAGCCGAAATGCTTCTGCGGGGTCATCTGGCCGGCCATCAGGCGCAGCAGGCATACCAGAAGGAAGATGGTGCCGAGCAGGACGTGGAAACCGTGGAAGCCGGTCGCCATGAAGAAGATCGAGCCGTAGAGCCCCGAGTTCGCGGCCTCTTCGTTGAAGAACAGGTGCTCGTGCAGAATGTGATCGTACTCATAGACCTGCACCGCGGTGAACAGGATACCGAGCAGGACGGTGATGATCAGGCCGGTCCGGGCCCCCTTGCGGTCGCCGACCTGCAGCGCATGGTGGGCCCAGGTCACCGTCGTGCCGCTGAGCAGCAGGATGACGGTATTCAGCAGGGGCAGGTGCCAGGCGTCGAGGGTCTCGACACCCTTGGGCGGCCAGGTGGACCAGGCGTCCGCGGTGCCAGCCCAGCCGGCGATGTCGGGGATGTGGGCGCGGGCCTCGTTGAACACCGCCATCTCGAAGAAGATCCAGAAGAAGGCGGCGAAGAACATCACTTCCGAGGCGATGAACATGATCATGCCGTAGCGCAGGCCGATCGAGACGACCGGCGTGTGATCGCCGGCCTTGCTTTCCTTGATCACGTCGGCCCACCAGCCAACGGCGGAGAACAGCACCCCGGCCAGACCGGCGAAGAACAGGACCGTGTCGCCCTTGGCCAGCAGGGCGGCCGCGATCGGACCCGCATCGGGTCCGACAAGGCCCTTCATCCAGACGACGGCGCCGATGAACATGATCGTCGTCGCAATCGAGGCGATCAACGGCCAGGGGCTGGGGTTCACCAGGTGATAGTCGTGATGCGGAGTGGCGTGTGCGTCGGCCATCAGGGTCTCTTGCAACAGTCGAGAGTCGTTAGGGGCAGGCTATAGCGTCGGCTATCCCGCTGCGCCAGAGCCTTGGGCAATTGGGGCGGTGTCCGCGTTTGCAGCCTGTTCGAAGCCCTGGGTGGGATAGAAGGTGTAGCTCAGGGTGATCTCCTCGACCCCCCGGCTCTCACGATCGGTCGCCATTTCCGGTGCCACGAAATACTGGACCGGGAATTTCATCGTCTGGCCGGGCTGGATGGTCTGCCCCTCGAAGCAGAAACACTGCAGCTTCTGGAAATAGGGGCCGGCCCGCTCCGGCACGACGTTGTATCCGGCCGTCGCCTGGATCGGACGGTCGGATGTATTGGTCACGTCGAAATAGGCGATGCCCGTCTCGCCGATGCGGACCCGCTGGCTCACCTGTTCGGCCCGGAAGGTCATGGGCAGGCCGCGCACATTGGTGTCGAAGCGAATCAGCACCGTCTCGTCCAGCTGGACATCCGGCGCCTTGTCCGCCTTGCGGACCGTGCCGTCGAAACCGGTGACCTGACAGAACAGCTGATACAGGGGCACGGCGGCGAAGGCCGCGCCGGTCATGAACATGACGCCGCCGGCGCAGGCGATCGCCACCACAGCATTGGCGGTCGGCTTTTTCATCGGGTGTACTCGACCGGCGCGCCGGCCGCGAGGGCCTCCTTGCGGGCATCGATGTTGCGCTTGAGGTTCAGGACGGTGACCGCGAACACCAGCACGATGAAGCCGACCAGGGCTCCGGCGATGGCGAGGTTGCGCCGGTTGCGGGCGGAGAGTTCAGCGGGGGTCAGACGACGCATGGTCATTACAGTCCGGGATGGGCGATCAGGCTCTCGACCAGAAGGGCGGCGAACAGGGCCATCAGATACAGGATCGAGAAGGCGAAAAGGTTGCGGGCCGGTTTGGCCTCCGCGCGCACATCATACAATGCGGCCTCTCGTCCCACAGCTTCGGCCTTGTCGGGCTGATCGCCCGCACGGCTGCGCCACAGGCGGAGGGCGAGGAACAGGAAGCCGAGGCCGCCGGTGATCGAGACGGCCAGATAAAGGGGCCCGCCGAGGCCGACGAAGCCGGGGGCGACGGCCACAGGCACGAAGACCAGGCTGTAGATCAGGATCTGCAGCCGGGTGCTTTTCGCCCCGCGCGCCACCGGCATCATGGGAATGCCGGCGCGGGCGTAGTCACCGGCCGAATAGAGGGCCAGCGCCCAGCTGTGCGGAGGTGTCCACAGGAAGATGATGGCGAACAGCAGCCAGGCCGGCCACGGGGCCTCGCCCGTCGCCGCAGCCCAGCCGATGACGGGCGGAAAGGCTCCCGCTGCCCCGCCGATCACGATGTTCTGGGGCGTCCGCCGCTTCAGCAGCAGGGTGTAGAAGACCGCATAGTAGAGGATGGTCATCAACAGCAGGCCGCCGGCCAGCCAGTTGGTCGTCATGCCCAGCAGCATGACCGAAAAGACCGACAGGATGACGCCGAAGGCCATGGCGTCGTTCTTGTTGACCCGCCCGGCCGCGACCGGCCGTCCCCGCGTGCGGCGCATGAGGGCGTCGGTCTCACCCTCGAGCGCCATGTTCAGCGCCCCCGCCGCCCCGGCACCGACGGCGATACACAGGATGGCGATCGCGGACGACAGCCAGTCGAGATCACCGCCCGCCACCACCAGGCCGGTGACGGCGGTGAAGATGACCAGCGACATCACGCGCGGCTTCAGCAGCTGGAAGAAATCTTCCGGCTGGGCCGTCGAGACGGTGACTGTGGCGGGTTCGGTCATGGGGCTTTCAACGCTTGAGGGCCGCCCCCTGCTGAAGGAGCGGCCCCCGGTTTTTCGCGGTCCGGATGGAGCGGCCTAGTGGCCGTCGTCCTTGACCACCGGCAGTTCATTGAACTGGTGGTGGGGCGGGGGCGAGGACAGGGTCCACTCCAGGGTCGTGGCGCCTTCACCCCAGGGGTTGGCGACGCCCGGACGACGCCGGATGGCGGCCTCGGCCAGCATGATCAGGAAGACCAGGACGCCGACGACGGTGATGACGTAGCCCCAGGTCGAGACCATGTTCCAGTAGGCGTAGCCGTCCGAATAGTCGACGTAGCGGCGCGGCATGCCCTGCAGGCCCAGGAAATGCTGGGGGAAGAAGACGATGTTGACGCCGACGAACATCAGCCAGAAATGCAGGCAGCCGAGGAACTCGTTGTACTTCACGCCGAACATCTTCTCGAACCAGTAGTAGAAGCCCGCGAAGATGGCGAAGACGGCGCCCAGCGACAGCACATAGTGGAAGTGGGCGACGACATAGTAGGTGTCGTGCAGGCTGTAATCGATGCCGGCGTTGGACAGGACCACGCCGGTCACGCCGCCGACGGTGAACAGGAAGATGAAGCCGATCGCCCACAGCATGGGCGTCTTGAAGCTGATGGAACCGCCCCACATGGTCGCGATCCAGCTGAAGATCTTCACGCCCGTGGGCACGGCGATGATCATGGTCGCGGCGATGAAATAGGCGCGCAGGTTCACACCCATGCCCACCGTGTACATGTGGTGCGCCCAGACGATGAAGCCGACGAAGCCGATGGCGACCATCGCATACGCCATCGCGAGGTAGCCGAAGATCGGCTTCTTCGAAAAGGTCGAGACGATGTGGCTGATGATACCGAAGCCCGGCAGGATCAGGATGTAGACCTCGGGGTGGCCGAAGAACCAGAACAGGTGCTGGAACATCACCGGATCGCCGCCGCCGGCGGGGTCGAAGAACGAGGTGCCGAAGTTGCGGTCGGCCAGCAGCATGGTGATGGCACCGGCCAGGACCGGCAGCGACAGCAGCAGCAGGAAGGCGGTGATCAGCACCGACCAGGCGAACAGCGGCATGCGGTGGATGGTCATCCCCGGGGCGCGCATGTTGAAGATGGTGGTGATGAAGTTGATCGCGCCGAGGATGGAGCTGGCACCCGCGACGTGCAGCGAGAAGATGGCCAGATCCATGGCCGGACCCGGGTGTCCGCTGGTCGAAAGCGGCGGATAGATGGTCCAGCCGCCACCGAAGCCGAGGCCGCCGCCGGGCTCGCCCGGGACGAACATCGACACGATTAACAGCACCCAGGCCGCGACCAGCAGCCAGAAGGAGATGTTGTTCATGCGCGGGAAGGCCATGTCGGGCGCGCCGATCATGATCGGTACGAACCAGTTGCCGAAGCCGCCGATCATGGCGGGCATGACCATGAAGAAGATCATGATCAGGGCGTGGCCGGTGACCACGACGTTATAGCCGTGCTTGGTCGCCTCGATCAGACCCAGCTGATCAAGCAGCGAACCTTCCGTGAAGACCTGGATACCCGGCTGGGCCAGTTCCCAGCGGATCAGTCCGGACAGGGCACCGCCGACCAGGCCCGCCATGATGGCGAACAGCAGGTAGAGGGTGCCGATGTCCTTGTGATTGGTGGACAGGAACCAGCGGGTGAAGAAACCCGGCTTGTGGTCATGATGCCCGTCGTGGTCGGGGGCGAGGTTTGCGGCTGCGGTGGCCATAGCTGTGGGGCTCTCGCGGTTCGTTACTGGGCGGCCGGAGCGACGGCGGGAGCCGTGGCGGGCGCAGCGGGTTGAGCGGGGGCGGCGACGGGGACAGCCGCATCGGTGGCGGCGGGTGCAGCGGCGACCGCCGGGGCTGCCGGCGTGGCCGGGGCCGGGGTCGCCGGCGTCATCGAGCCACCCTTTGAGGCGACCCAGGCGGCGAACTCGGCCTCGGTCACGACATTGATCTGGATCGGCATGAAGGCGTGGTCAACGCCGCACAGTTCCGAGCACTGGCCGTAGAAGGTGCCGACGCGGTCGGCGCGGAACCAGGTCTCATTGACCCGGCCGGGGATGGCGTCGGTCTTCAGGCCGAAGGCCGGCAGGGCGAAGGCGTGGATCACATCGGTCGCGGTGACCAGAACCCGGACCGTCTTGCCGACCGGCACGACGATCGGCTCGTCGGCGGCGAGGCGGTAAAGGCTGTGCGGCATGCCGCGGGCGGCGATCTCGTCTTCCGGCAGCATGTTGGAGACGTATTCGGGGACACCCTGGTCCGGGTACTCATAGGACCAGTTCCACTGGTTGCCGGTGGCCTTCACCGTCAGGTCCGGCGTCGGCATGTCGTGATAGGCGAACAGCAGGCGGAACGAGAACAGGGAGATGCCGACGAGGATCAGAACCGGCAGAACCGTCCAGATGACCTCGATCAGGGTGTTGTGGCTCCATTTGGCCGGAACCGGATTGGCCTTCTTGTTGTAGCGGATGCAGATCCAGATCAGCAGACCCAGCACCAACAGGGTGATGAAGGTGATGACGGGCATCAGCACGGCATTGTGGAAGAAATGCACCTGCTCCTTCAGCGGCGACGCCGCTGGCTGCAGGCCCAGATTGCCGTCGGTGGGCTGACCCATCAGGTCCTGCGCCCACGACGGCGTGGCGGAGAAAACGGCCAGGCTCAGGGCGGTGATGCCACCGCCGATAAACGCCCGGGCCCGCGTGCCCATCCCCATGCGAGATATCCTCATTAAACCGTTTCGCCGCAAACGCTTGCGAGTGAATCGCAACCAGCTGCCCGGACCCGTTGGCCCACAGCAGTACTTCGGGCGGTCCATATCGCCCCCTCCGGCGCTTGCCAAGCGATTGCCGACGGATTGAACGACGCAGGGGCATCCCGTCTCCGGATTAATTCTCCGTCATGTTATGACAGCTACCTTGTGTCACCAGATACCTTGCGATACGTCTCGGCATCACAAGGAGGGCCCAACGTGCCTGAAACCATCGAGATACAGCTGAAGAAGGGGGTGCTGACGCTGTGCGTCCTGGCCCTGCTGAACCGGCAAGACAGCTATGCCTATGAGATCGCCTCCACCCTCTCCGATGCGATCGATATGGGCGAAGGGACCATCTATCCGCTGATGCGGCGGATGCAGTCCGACGGACAGGTCGAGACCTATCTGGTCGAATCGCCGTCCGGGCCGTCGCGCAAATATTATCGCCTGACCGATGCCGGACGCCGGGCGCTCGACGCCCAGACGACCGAGTGGCGCGCTTTCACCCGCGCGGTCGAATCAGTCCTGGACGGCCTGGCCCCTGCCGCCGCGTCCGCCGGGACCACTGAAGCCGTCACTGCCGAAAGGGGAGCTGAACAATGACCCGCGCCGAATTCATGGGCCGGTTGAGGCGAGGACTGGTCGGCATGCCGACTGCCGCCGCCGCCGACATCGCCGCCGACTACGAAATCCATTTCGAGGACGGCGTCGCCGCCGGCCGATCCGAGGCCGAGGTGGCCACCGCGCTCGGGGATCCCGATCGTCTGGCCCGCGAACTGAGGGCCGAGGCCGGCGCCCAGCGCTGGCATCAGGAAAAGAACCCGTCCGCCGCCGTGGCTGCCATCTTTGCGGTCCTGGGGCTGGGTGCGATCAGTATCCTGTTCCTGCTGCCCATCCTGATGAGCGTGGCCATGTCGCTGTTCGGCATGTTCCTGGCCTCGATCGCCCTGTTCATCGGCGGCGGTGCCATCATGGTCGCGGGACCCTTCGGCGGCTTTCCGGGCGGTCCGGTCGCCGCCATCCTGGCCGGACTGGGCCTGATGGCCGGCGCCACGGCCCTGGCCGCCCTGACCGCCATTCTGACCATCTGGCTGGTCAATGGTGTCGTCTGGTTCGCCCGCCTGCACTACCGGCTGCTCAAGCCGGCGCTGAACACCCCATCACAAGACGCGGCCCGGGAGAGCTGAAGATGATCAAGACACTTTTCATCATCGCGGGTGCCGGCATCGTGCTGGCGACCGGCTCCCTCGTCGGGGCCGCGGCCCTGGCCGGAGGCGATCTGCGGCACAATGACTGGACCTGGTCCTGGTGGACAACGACAGCGGCAGCGACGATTTCAGGATGCAGCGCGGCCCGGGCGAGCCCGACGTCACCCGCACCCTGACCTGGGCCGGCGGCGACCGTCTGCAGATCGAGATCCCCGGCGAGGTCGTCTATGTACAGGGCACGGCCCCAGGTGTGGTGGTCACGGGACCGCGGGACCTGGCCGGCCGGATCCGGATCGTGGGCGACCGCCTGACGCTCGACGACGACGGCGACCGGAACGAGCATGGCTATATCCGCTGGAGCGGCAGCGGATTCCACGTCTGGAGCGCCGAAGACCGGATCAAGGTCACGGTCACGGCCCCGGCCGTCACCAGCTTCGATGTGGTCAGTTCCTCGGACCTGACGATCCGCGACTATGACCAGCCGCGTCTGAACCTGATCCTGTCCGGCTCGGGCGACGTCACGGCCCGCGGGACGGCCCGCGCGGTCCAGATCGATGTGTCCGGCTCGGGCGACGCCGATCTGGCCGCCCTGAACACCGTCGACGCCGATGTGCAGGTCTCCGGTTCCGGCGACGTCCGGGTCGGTCCGACCGGCAAGGCGGTGGTGGACATCTCGGGCTCCGGCGATGTCGATCTGACACGACGGGCGGCCGAGGTCCGGCGCACGCTTTCCGGTTCCGGCGACATCGACGAGAACTGACCCGGTGACGCGGGGACGGTCAGCCCCTACTTAGGCTCCATGACCGTCCCCGTTTCCCTCCCCGCCATTCTCGATTCCGCCGACGTCGGTGCCGATGAAGCCCTGTCCATCCTGCAGGAGGCCCTGACCGGGGCGGACGACGGGGAACTGTTCCTCGAGCGATCCGAGCTCGAATCACTGGTGTTCGACGACGGCCGGCTGAAATCGGCCGCCTATGACGCCTCAGGCGGCTTCGGCCTGCGGGTCGTGGCCGGCGAGACCGCCGGCTATGCCCACGCCAATGAGATCAGCGGCCCCGCCATCCGCCGCGCCGCCGACAGCGCCGGTCTGGCCCGTTCCGGCCATGCCGGGGTCACAGCCGAGGCCCCGCGCGCCACCAACCAGCAGCTCTATGCGCCGGTAGACCCCCTCGCCTCGCCTGCCTTTTCCGACAAGATCGCCCTGCTGGCCGAGATCGACGCCTGGGCCCGGGCCCGGGATCCGCGCGTGGTGCAGGTGTCAGCCTCCATGGTCGGCGAGCGGCGCCAGATCGAGATCCTGCGCGGCGACGGCCGGCGCGTCACCGACATCCGCCCGCTGGTCCGGCTGAACGTCTCGATCACGGTCGAGAAGGACGGACGGCGCGAGAGCGCCTCCTCCGGTGCCGGCGGCCGGGCCGGGTTCGAGACCTGGATCGCCCCGGACCGATGGCAGTGGCAGGTCGATGAGGCCCTGCGTCAGGCGCTGGTCAATCTGGAGGCCGTCGACTGCCCGGCCGGCGAGATGGATGTGGTTCTGGGTGCCGGCTGGCCGGGTGTGCTGCTGCACGAGGCCATCGGCCACGGTTTTGAGGGCGATTTCCACCGCAAGGGCAGTTCGGTCTTCACCGGCATGATGGGCAAGCGGGTCGCCGCCCCCGGCGTGACCGTCGTCGACGACGGCTCGATCACCGGACGCCGCGGCTCCCTGTCGGTCGATGACGAGGGCACCCCGACCTCGCGCACGGTCCTGATCGAGGACGGCATCATGGTCGGGTTGATGCACGACCGGCTTTCGGCGCGTCAGCTCGGCGCACAGGCCACCGGCAACGGCCGACGCCAGTCCTTTGCCCATATGCCGATGCCGCGCATGACCAACACCTTCATGGAGGGCGGCAAGGACTCGCAGGCCGACATGATCGCCTCGACGAAGCGCGGTCTCTATGCCGCCAATTTCGGCGGCGGCCAGGTCGATATCACCAACGGCAAATTCGTCTTCCAGTGCACCGAGGCCTATCTGATCGAGGACGGGAAGATCACGGCCCCGGTGCGGGGCGCGACCCTGATCGGCGACGGGGCCACGGCCCTGCAGCATGTGCAGATGATCGGTGACGACTTTGCCTTCGACCCCGGCGTCGGCGTCTGCGGCAAGGCCGGCCAGGGCGTTCCGGTCGGGATCGGCCAGCCGTCGCTGAAGATCGCGGGGCTGACGGTGGGGGGGACGGCGGTTTAGGGATTAGGGATTAGGGATTGGGGATTGGGGATTGGGGACCACGGTCAAAATCTGCGCAGGAATCCTCGCCGACTTTCGCCAGCACTCATCCCTAATCCCTAGTCCCTAATCCCCCCGCCCCTACTTCCACTCCGGCCCCACCACCTCAAAGCCCCGGGCCTCCAGCCCGTCCAGAACGCCGCCTTCCTCGGCCAGCAGACGGATCGGGGCGACGCCCATGATCACGCCCGGCGAGACCAGAGCCGTCTCGATCGCCGCCGCCCACTGCTGGCGCAGCTGCGGCGCGATCTCGGGATCACCCCAGGGCCAGCACAGGTTCAGGGCCCGGTCGATCGGTGAAGCGACCACATCGGCGACGCGCAGGGAGCGCCAGTCCTCGGCCCGGATGCGCGCGGAATCAGGCCCCTGCTCAGCCGCCACGATGGCCGCCTCGACACAGGGAACATGGGCCGTCTGGGGGGCGGTGATCAGGCTGTCGACCAGTTCGTCGCCGCGGACCGTGCCGACCGGCCGGACCGGAACCCGCGCGCGGCGGGCGGCCCGGCGGATGACGTCCATGGCGTCGTCTCCGGAACGGCCGGCCCGGTAGCCGGCCTTTTCCTGCATCAGCTGGAAGCCGACGAGCAGCAGGCTTTCGGTCCGCCAGTCCTGATTGTGCTCATCGGCCATGATCGACTCCAGCCGCGCCTGGTAGTCCGGCGTCAGATAGTCGGCCGTGGTCTGGCCCTGGGGCATCATGCCGATGGTGCGGGCCCGCCATATGATCCGGAATATGTCGCTGACAGAGACCCGCCCCTCCTGCGGGGACAGGATTTGATTCGAGCGCGCCGCGGCCGCCTCAAGATCGTCCGGACGCCAGGCCAGGTCGCGCGGGATGCCGGTGATGGCACCGACCAGGATCAGGGTGCTGTCGCCCCGGGTGACCGTCCACATCGGGGCACCGGACCGCCGGGCGAGGACCACGATCTCGTCCAGTTCCGCCACCTGTGGCCCGGGCACCTGCGTGCCGGCAGCAGAGGCAACGGTCGGGCCTGCGGTCAGAACGAGGAGAAGGGCAGCAACCGATACAAGCAATCTCACGTCAATACATTCCCTGTCTGGACCGTACTCAAAGCTTAACTGTCATTTTCAGAACACATTCATGACCGGCACGTAATCTTTCTGATTTTTAATCCACCTGTCAGGCTTGTAACTGGAGAGTATCGCGACAGGACGCCACACCTTCGTCACACGACGAGGGGCATCCTGCAATGACCAAGACCATCCTGCTGGCGACGACAGCCATCCTGCTGAGCGCCGGCGCGGCTACCGCCCAGACGCCGCCGCCTGCGACCCCGCCGGCGGACGCCTTACAGCAGGGCGTCCTGGTCTTCACCCCGGACTTCTTCGCAGACCAGCGCCCGAACACCGCCCTCGACATGGTCGGCCGCGTGCCCGGCTTCTCGGTCCAGGACGGCGACGGCTCGCGGGGTTTCGAGGGCGCGGTCGGCAACGTCCTGATCAACGGTTCGCGGCCGGCGTCCAAGAACGACACCGGCTCGTCGGTCCTGTCGCGGACCCTGGTCGCCCAGGTCGAGCGCATCGAGCTGATCCGGGGCGGGGCTCCGGGTATCGACATGCAGGGCTATTCGGTCGTCGTGAACGTGATTACCCGCAGCCAGGCCAGCACCGAACAGATCCTGACGGCCAATATGGCCTTCTTCGAGGGCGGCACCGATCGCGGCTTCGGCCAGTACCAGTTCACCCGCCGCGACGGCGACCGGGTCTGGGGCTTCACCCTGGCAGACGGGGTGGCGATCAATGATTCCAGCGGCGTAGGCCGTGTCATCCGCCGCAACGCCGCCGGCACAGTCCTGCGCGACGAGGGTTACTACGACGACCAGACCGGCGGCGGCCAGGCCGTGCGGGTCAATTTCGCCGACGCCTTCATGGGCGGCAAGGTCGACCTGACCGCCCGGATCGGCCGTAACGACTACAGCCAGTTCAGCCGGCAGGACGGGCCGACGATCCTGCGCGACAATCGCTATGCTGAGGAGGGTACCAGCGGCGAGGTCGGTGCGGTCTTCACCCGTCCCATGGGCGCGGGCCTGTCCTCCGAGACCCGCTTCATCCGCGAGTGGAGCGAGGAGGACGGGGCCTCAACCTCGAGGACCACGGTCGCCGGCGTGGCCGGCTCCGAGCAGCGCTTCGAATCCGTCGAAGAGGCCTCGGAGACGATCCTGCGATCGCTCCTGCGCTGGGAGCGATCGTCCTCGGTCACGCTGGAGGCCGGCGGCGAGATTGCCTACAATATGCTGGAGGTCGACCAGGCCTTCACCGACGGCGGGGTGGTCGTTCCCCTGCCGTCCGACCAGATCATGGTCGAGGAAACGCGGGGCGAGCTGTTCGGCAAGGCGACGTGGCGGGTGCGTCCCGACCTGAGCGTTGAGGGCGGGCTGCGACTCGAGGCCTCGACCATCACCCAGTCCGGCGATGCCGACCAGGAGAAGAGCTTCTATTTCGCCAAGCCGCGGCTGCAACTGACCTGGACGCCCCGTCCCCAGAATCAGGTCCGTTTCAGGTTTGAGCGCGACGTGGGTCAGCTGGACTTCGGCGATTTTGCCGCCGGCGCGGACCTGGAGGACGAACAGCTGTTCGGCGGCAATGTGAACCTCGAACCCGAGGAGCGCTGGATCTCCGAACTCACCTATGAGCGCCGGTTCCTCGGCGACGGGATCGTCTCCATCGGCTACCGCCACGACGAGATCATCGGCGTCATCGACCGCCTGCCCTTGCCGATGGGCCTGTCGGCAGTCGGCAATATCGGCGACGGAACGCTGGACCAGCTGGCGGTCAACGTCGTCCTGCCGCTGGACCGGGCAGGCTTCAGCGGCGGTCAGTTCCTGTTCCGGAACACCTGGAACGAAACCGCCGTGACCGACCCCACGACGGGACAGGAGCGGCCGATCTCGGGTGTCAGGCCATCCCAGCCGATCTTCAGCATCTCCCAGGACATCACCTCCTGGAAGATCAACTGGGCGGTGACCTATATCGAGAGCCTGCGCCAGTTCAACTATGCCCCCGACCAGGTCTCGGGCTTCACCGGCAGCGACTATTTCGAGGCCAATATCGAATACAAGCCGACGCCGACCCTGGCGATCCGCGCCCAGGTCAATGTCTGGAACGACTTCCAGGGCGAACGCACGGTCTTCGCCGACCGGTCGCCGGCCCGCCCCGTCGCCTTCACCGAACTGCGCCCCTCGGACCCACGCACCTTCTGGCAGATCCGGGTACGCAAGACGTTCTGAGGACCGGCCATTCAGCCGCACCGGGTCGGCATGGAAAACACTGTCTCTTGAACCCCGGGCGCTGTAAGGGCGGCGCTTTCCGGGTGCCTTGCGCCGGTCAGGGATGGGCGGATGAACAGGATTGTCTGGCTGGCCGGTGCAGGTGCGTGGGCACTGTTGACCACCGCCGCCCTGGGCCAAACGGCACCGGGTGAGACAGCAACGGTCGCGGATGTCGACCGCCAGGGCGTCCTCGTCTTTGAACCCGCCTTCTTTGCCGATGCCCGTCCGGATACGGCGCTGGACATGATTGCGCGCCTGCCCGGCTTCAATCTCGATCGCGGCAACAGTGATACGCGCGGTCTGGCGGGAACGGCCGGCAACGTCCTGATCGACGGGGCCAGGCCCTCGACCAAGAGTGACGGTCTGGGTGAGATCCTCGGGCGGATTTCGGCGGGGAGTGTGGCGCGGATCGAGCTGATCCGCGGGGGTTCGCCGGGTGTCGACATGCAGGGCCAGCCTGTTGTCGCAAATGTCATCCTGCTGCGGACCGTGACCACCGAACGGGTCTTCGAGGCCAATGCCGATATCCTCGCCGACGGCCATGTCTCACCGGGCCTGACGGTGCGATATGCGCGACGCGAAGGCGACGGCCAGATCGAAGGGTCTCTCAGCGGCTATCTGGAACGCAGCTGGGGCGACAGCGAGGGGTTCCGCCGACGCTTCTCACCGACCGGTGCCCTGATCCAGGATGCCGGACTGGCTACATCGGATCGCAATCGCGGCGTGAGGGCAACCGGGGCCAGCCAACGCCGCATCGGCGGCGGCCTGTTTCGCGCCAGCGGTCTTCTGGACTGGTCTGTCGACTCGGGTTCGCAGGACCAGGTCATCCGGTCCGGCAGCGGCACAAGCAGTTTCAACACCGAGCAGGACGACCAGTTCGAAGGCGAGTTCGGCCTCGACTGGAACCGGGATCTCGGCCCGCGGTCCGGGCTGGAGCTCACCGGCCTTCAGCGTTTCGCGAGCAGCAGCAACTCCGCCGATTCGAACAACAGCAGCGGCAACTCCACTTTCACGTCTGATACGACCACGGGCGAGTCGATCGGCCGGGCCATCCTGCGCTTTCGGCCCAGCGATCGATGGGCGATGGAGACGGGTGGGGAGATCGCCTATAATTTTCTGGATCGCGCCAGCGCCTATACCGAGGGTGGCGTTGCGGTTCCCCTGCCATCCTCATCGGTGAAGGTCGAGGAGCTGCGCGGCGAGGTTTTCGGCCAGGCCACCTGGCGGCCCGACCCGACCCTCACCATCGAAGGCGGCCTTCGGGTCGAGGTCTCGGAACTCACCCAGTCCGGCGACAGCGACCTGACCAAGTCCTTCGTCTACCCCAAGGCCCGCCTGCAAACGACCTGGACACCTGCGGCCGGGCATCAACTGCGCCTGCGCATCGAGCGGCAAGTGGGTCAGCTGGACTTCGGCGACTTTACCGCCTCGGCGGACATCGACCTGGGACAGGTCGAGGGCGGAAACCCCGATCTCGAACCGCAGAAGTCCACCGTTCTGGAGGCCGTGTACGAATACCGGTTCTGGGGTGAGGGCGCGCTTTTGGCGTCCTGGCAGTATGCCGAGGTCGAGGATGTCGTGGACATCATCCCCCTGGCCGGCGGCTTCGACGGGGTCGGCAATATCGGTGACGGTGTCCAGGAAACCTTCGACCTGCGGCTGACCCTTCCGACAGACCGGCTGGGCATCAGCAACGGCCGCCTGCAACTGCGCGGCAACTGGACCTCCAGCGAGGTCATTGACCCGGTCACGGGGCAGGAGCGCGCCTTCCAGAACGACGATGATTTTGGTTGTGACGTCAGTTTCGACCAGGACCTCAGGGACGGACGCTGGACCTGGGGTGTGGAGCACGGCTGCAACACCTATCGCGGCCGGACGTTTCGTGTCCGCGAGATCCGCACGGCCTATGGGGAACCCGAGGTCTCCGCCTATCTGCAATGGAAGCCGCTGGGCGATCTGACGGTCCGGGTCGATGTGGAAAACCTGACCGACCGGGTCCGTGGGAACGACCGCGACATCTACGGCGGCCCGCGGGATACCGCGCCGCTGTCCCTGCGCGAAAGCCGACGGGTCACGAGCGGACCCTCGATCGAGGTGCAGGTCCGTCGTTCATTCTGAACCCGGGGGGTGGTCGGGCCCTCAGATCAGCCCCGTGAAAACAGATACCAAAAAGGGCGGAACCTTGCGGTTCCGCCCTTCCTGTATTCAGCCGTCCATCCGGGTCAGTGAGACGGATGGCTTTCGGCGTCATTGGCCCCGTTGGACCAGCCCTTGATCAGGAAGCTGATCAGGATGAAGCCGATGCCGATGCCGACGCCCCAGGTGCCCAGCTTGTTGAAGCCGTCCAGGGAGGTGGCGAGCGCGCCCTGCGGGTCCAGAACCTGACCCCCGACCGTCTCCGTACCCATCAGGCCGGCGATCTTGCCGCCGACGAACTGGGCGATGGAGCTGGCCAGGAACCAGACGGCCATCATGAAGCTGACGACCGAAGGCATGGATAGTTTGGTGATCTCGGACAGGCCCACCGGCGAGAGGAAGAGCTCCCCCGTCGTGTGCAGCATGTAGAGCAGGGCCAAGATGATCAGCGGCATCTGGAAGGTCGGACTGACCATGCCGGAGCCTGCGGCCCAGACCACCACCAGGAAGCCGAGACCGACCTGCACGAGGGCGAGGCCGAACTTCATGGTCGGGTTGGGGTCCATCTTCTTCGAGGCCAGCCAGGCCCACAGGGCCGCCAGGATCGGCGCGAAGATGAGAATGAAGCCGGCGTTGAACGACTGGACCTGGGCGGCCGTGATGGTCGCGTCGATCCAGAAGCCGGTGGGCGTGATGCCCGCGGCTTCCAGCTGGGCCGGTGTACCGACGGTGATGCCGAGGAACTGCATCGCAGTCGGGGCGATGGTCAGGTCCACGTTACGGTCGGCGAACAGGTTCAGCGAGGTGCCGGCCTGTTCGAACAGGGTGAAGAAGACCACGGCGCCGAAGATCAGCACCAGGGCGAGCATCATGCGCTGACGCTGTGCCCAGGTCTTGCAGACCCCGACGATGACCCAGAGGATCGCGGCCAGGGACAGCAGGGTCGAAATGCCCAGAACGGTGCCGACCAGGGCGTTGCGCTGGACCATGAACCAGACGACGGCGACGCCGAGGACGCCGAGGATGTAGATCAGCCATTCGCGGTTCAGCGGGCCGAACAGAGGCCGCTTGAGCAGTTCGGGGTTCGGCGGTTCGCCGTGGCCTTCCAGCAGCGGCTTGCCGAGGACGAAAACGACCCAGCCCAGTGCCATGCCGACGCCCGCGAGGCCGAAGCCGGCCCACCAGCCGACAGTCTGGCCAAGGAAGCCGCAAAGCACGGCTGCCCAGAAGGCACCGAGGTTGATGCCGTAGTAGTAGAGGGTGAAGCCGGAATCCCGGCGGGGGTCGCCCTGGGGATACAGCTGGCCGACGATCGTCGAGATGTTCGGCTTCAGGAAGCCGACCCCCATGATGATCAGCGACAGGGCGAGGTAGAAGACGTTGACGCCGACCATGTCGCGGGTCTGCTTCATCTCATAGCTACCGGGTGCCAAGGTCGCCGGCAGGGTCGAACCCTCCGGCAGGCCCGCCACGGCGATGCCGCCGCCCTCGGCCGGGCCGAAGGCGTATTTCTGGCCGTCGACGACGATATTCACGTCACGCGAAGCGCCGCGTCCCTCGGCCGAAATCTCATAGGCCGTACCGCCATAGGTCAGGGTTTCGGTCGCCGGACGGCCTTCGAAGGCCATCATGCCGTGACCGGCCACCAGCAGCAGGGCACCGAAGGCGATGGCCTTGCGGGTCCCCATGTAACGGTCGGCGAGAATGCCGCCGACCAGCGGCAGCAGATAGACCAGCGAGGTGTAGGAGCCGTAGGTCGATCCCGCCGTGGCATCGTCGAACAGGAAATGCTGGGTCAGGAAGAAGATCAGGATGCCGCGCATGCCGTAGTAGGAGAAGCGCTCCCACATCTCGGCGAAGAACAGGATGATCAGTCCGCGCGGGTGGTTCTTCAGAATCTGCATCAGCACGGGGATGCCCGTGAGCAGGGTGATGATCAGGCCGGCAATGATAACGATGTTCATGCCTGGCCTCCCCGAATGCGTCGGGACTTAATTCCTCGGAGCGTTGTAACCGCTCCCCCCTTGTCCGTCGTATTCAACGGCTCACTCCCATGTTGCTGCGCCCCACCTGACGCGCGAGGCCGCATAAGCAGCACGGGGCGCAAGACCGGACAAGGGTTAAGGGTAAATTGGCTGTGAGGTGGCGCAAGGAGTGGGCAGGCGGCAGGATGAGGAAGAATCAGACGGGACAGGCTGGAATGACGACGACGCGGCGGGCGGCGCTGATCGGGGCAGGCACGGCCTTCACGCTCGCGGCCTGTGGCCCCGCCTCGCCCCGCGCGGCCGGAGACGTGATCGCAGCAGGGCAGCCGGCGGCCCTGCTGATCTGGGCCATCGCGCGGCAGCGGCTGGCCGGCTGGCCCCGCAAGCCGACGGGCGGAGCCCTGGCGGCCTTGCCGCCCCTGGCCGCGGACCTGCCCGAACTGGGGGCCCTGGCCAGCGGCGGGCAGCCCGCGAATCTGGAGGCCATCGCGGCGCTGAAGCCCCGGCTGGTGATCGACTATGGCGACATCGATCCCGATTACAGGTCTCTGGCCGACCGCATGCAGACCCGGCTGGGTGTCGACTGGCGACTGATCGACGGCGCCCTGACGAAGATTCCCGAGGCCATTCGCGAGACCGCCCGTCTGCTGGATGCCGATCAGGCCGCTGCCGGCCTGGCCGATGAGGCGGCCCGGATTCTGGACCGGTGGCGGGGCGCGCCCGGCGGCTCGTCCTTCTACTATGCCCGCGGCAGCGACGGACTGGAGACCGGTTTTCGCGGCTCCCTGGCCACAGAGGTGCTGGAGGGGGCCGGCTGGACCAATGTCGCCGGGGAGTCGAACGATATCGGCCGGGTGACCCGCGAACAGGTCGTCGCCTGGGATCCCGAGACCCTGGTGACCCTGAGCCCCGCCTTCGCGGCTGCCGTCGGCAATGACCCTGTCTGGCGGGTCCGACGGGACGGTCGACGGCGGCGACTGCTGCTGCTGCCTGACCAGCCGTTCGGCTGGATGGACCGGCCGCCATCCCTGAACCGCCTGCTGGCCTGCATCTGGCTGGCCGATCCCGCCGGATCGCAGACGACCATCGCCGATCTCAGCCGCCGCCTGTACGGCACGGCCTCGACCGGGATGGCGATGCCGCAGTGGATTCCGTGAACCGTCTGCAAGCCGCCCTGCTCCCGTCCGGTCTGGTGCTGCTGGCGCTGGCCGGGGCGCTGGCGGTCATGGCCACCGGGCCCCTGGCCGTGGCACCCGGTGCCCTGCTGGCGGCCGTCTTTGGAACCGGCGCGCCCGAGGCCGAGCTGGCGCTGGCCCTGCGCGGACCGCGACTGCTGGCGGCCCTGACCTGCGGGGCCGCCCTGGCCGGAGCCGGGGCCGGGTTCCAGATCCTGTTCCGCAATCCGCTGGCGGCACCCGACCTGCTGGGGGTGTCGTCCGGTGCGGGCCTCGGCGCAGCCCTCGCCCTGCTGCTGGGCGCAGGCGCAGCCGTGGTCCAGGGCGCGGCCTTTGCCGGGGGCCTCGCCGCCGGGGGACTGGCCCTGGCCTGCGCGGCCCTGACCCGCAGCGGCGACGGCCGTCTCGCCCTGATCCTGTGCGGGGTCGTGGCCGGTGCACTCGCCTCGGCCGGACTCGGTCTCGTCGTTATCGTGGCCGAGCCCTATTCGCAGCTGCCGTCGATCACCTACTGGCTGCTGGGCTCCTTTACCCGGGCGACCCTGCCGGAAGCGGTCGGAGCCCTGGTCCCGGTCGCCGTAGGTGCGGGGGTGCTGATCTGGCTGGGCTTCCGGCTCGATATTCTCTCACTGGGTGATGAGCAGGCGCGGTCGCTGGGACTGCCTGCCCGGCCCCTGCGCCTTCTGGCCCTGGCCGCCGCCGCCCTGATGACCTCCTCGGCCGTGGCCGTGGCCGGCGTGGTCGGCTGGATCGGCCTGCTGGCACCGCATGCCGCCCGTCTGATCGTCGGCGATCGGGCCGGGCGGCTGATCCCCGCGTCCATGGCCCTGGGAGCCTTGTTCGCCCTGCTGATCGACCGGCTGGCCACAGCCTTCGGCCCGGCGGAGGTTCCCGTCGGCCTGCTGGCCGCCGCCATCGGAGCCCCCGGCTTCCTGATCCTGTTCGTCACCACATCGAGGCGGTCATGAGCGGCCTGACGCTCGAGGGACTGGTCGCCGGACGCGGCCCCTTCCGCCTGCCGCCGCTCGACCTGACCCTCGCGCCGGGCGAGGTACTGGCCCTGATCGGCCCCAATGGTAGCGGCAAGACCACCCTGCTGAAGACCGTCGCCGGCCTGCTGCCGCCGCTGGCGGGCGCGGTCGTGGACGCGGGTTCCCCGGCATATCTGCCGCCGCCCGGGGCGGTGTCCGCCGGCTTTTCGGCCCTGCATCTGACGGCGCTCGGCCGGGCGCGGCTGCGCCGCTGGTCACCCGGCCTGACGCCGGAAGACCTCGATGCCGCCCGCGCGGCGCTCGACCGGCTGGAAGTGGGCGACCTCGGCGACCGCCCCTTCGACCGGCTGTCCAGCGGCCAGCAGCAGCTGGTCCTGATCGCCCGCCTGTTCGTGCAGGACGCGCCGGTCTGTCTGCTGGATGAGCCCCTGGCCCTGCTGGACCCGGCCCACGCCCAGGCCGTGGAGGCCGCGATCCGCGCCCTGGCCGCCGAAGGGCGGATGGTCATCGCCTCGACCCACCACCTGCCCTTTGCCGCCCGCGCCGACCGGGTGCTGGCCCTGGGACCGGACGGGATCGCGATCGACCCACCCGCCGAGGCCCTGGCCCCCGACCGCATCCGCGCCCTGTTCGGGGTCGAGGTTTCCGGCTGCCCCTGCTGCGGTCAGGCCTTGAGTTGAGCCCCCGCTTGGCCGACGCTGTCGGCCCCGTTTCCGGAAGGCCGACCATGTTCCGTACCCGCCTGACTCTCGCCGCAGCCGCTCTTGCCCTCTTCGCCGCGCCCGCCGCCGCGCAGGAGGCCCCGCGCTGGTCCTTCGCCATCCACGGCGGCGCCGGGGTGATCGAGCGCGCCAGTCTGACGCCCGAACAGGACGCCGCCTATCGCGCCGCCCTGCACCGCGCGCTGGAGGCGGGGTCGGCGGTGCTGGCGGCCGGCGGGTCCTCACTGGACGCGGTGCAGGCGGCGATCGAGCTGATGGAGGACGATCCGCTGTTCAACGCCGGGCGCGGCGCGGTCTTCACCGCCGCCGGGCGCAATGAGCTGGACGCCGCCGTGATGAACGGCACGGACCTGAGGGCGGGAGCGGTCGCGGGCCTGACCACCACCCGCCACCCGATCGCCGCCGCCCGCGCGGTGATGGAGCGATCGCCGCACGTCATGCTGATCGGCGAGGGGGCCGACACCTTCGCCGCCTCGGTCGGGCTGGAACAGGTCGACCCGGCCTTCTTCTTCACCGAGCGCCGCTGGCGCGGGCTGGAGTCGGCCTTGCGGGCACAGAACCTGCCGATCCCGGAACGGCCCGTCGGCGCACGGGGGCCGATGGCGGAGAACACCCTGCCCGCCCCGCCGCTGAACGAGCGGAAGTTCGGCACGGTCGGCGCCGTGGCGCTGGACAGCCAGGGCCGGCTGGCGGCCGGCACCTCGACCGGCGGCATGACCGCCAAACGCTGGGGCCGGGTCGGGGATGTGCCGGTGATCGGCGCGGGGACCTATGCGTCCAATGCAGAGGGTTGCGCGGTCTCGGCGACCGGGGACGGGGAGTATTATATCCGCGCCACCGTGGCCCGCGACATCTGCGGGCGGATCGCCAACGGGTCGGCGACCCAGGCTGCCGCCCAGGCCGAGGTCGATGACGCCCTGTCGCTGGGCGGTTCGGGCGGCGTGATCGTCATGGACCTGCAGGGCCGGCCCAGCTTCGCCATGACCAGTTCCGGCATGTACCGCGGAGCCGTGTCCGCCGAAGCCCCGGCCGCCGTGGCCATCTATGGTGACGAGGCCCTGCGCCCGTGAACCCGCGCAACGCCGTCTCCGACTTCACCGCCCCGCAGGGACAGACGATCTGATGAGCAAACCCGACACCCCCGGCGTCATCGCCCCGCCGCCGCTGATCTATCTTGGCTTCCTGTTGGTCGGCTGGGGTCTGGCCGAGCTCGGGGGGCGACCGGAGGCGGCCGGGGCCGGGTACAGCTGGCTGGCGGCCGGGTTCGGGCTGGAGATGGAGGTCCGGCGCGGTGTGGCCCTGACCCTGATCATCGGCGGCCTTCTGCTGGACGGCATGGCCGCGGGCCTGTTCCGGCGTCGCGGAACGGCGGTCGAGCCGTGGAAGCCCTCGACGGTCCTGATCCACGAGGGTCCCTACCGTTTCAGCCGCAACCCGATCTATGTCGGCTTTGCGATCACCTATGCTGGCCTGGCCATCGCCATGGACAGCGCCCTGGCCCTGTTCCTGCTGCTGCCCTGTCTGGCGATCGTCGACCAGTTCGTGATCCAGCGCGAGGAGCGCTATCTCGCCGCCAAATTCGGCGCCGACTATGAGGCCTATCGCCAGAAGGTGCGCCGGTGGCTGTGAGTGACGACGAACTCTCGGCCATGGCCATCGAGGAACTGGACCAGGCCTGCAGCCTGATCTGGCCGGAGCTGGTCAAGGTCACGCCCTGGGGCGACACTTTCACGGGCATCGCGCCGTCCGGTCGAGAGGTCGAGGTCGAGCGCCGCTATCTCTGGGCTCATGAACCGGAAGGGGCCGTGGCCGTCGAGATCGAGGTCCGCGACATCGGTGCCCGGACCGGGGCCGAGGCACGGGCCCTGATCACCCCGCCCCGATGAGCGCCCCAAAAATCACCCCGGACGGGAATCGCTCGCGCCGTTAACCTTTGTCGTTGCCAAGCGGAGCGGCGGGGGCAAGATGCACCCAGAATACGGACTTCAATCCAGGGGAGCAGCATGTCCTACGGCGCAGACTTCGCCCACGCCGACCCGGCCAACGCTCCCCTCGACCCCACCATCATGATCGGGGCAGATCCCTTCTTCTGGGGCGCGATCCTTCTGTTGATCACGGCGGCCCTGTTGTTGGGCTGGTACTTCGGTGCCCGGTCGAACAACAACCGCGCCGACGCCGCCCACGCCATCTGGAAGGCCATCCATGATGCGACCCGCTCCGCCATGGGGGCCGACAACAACGCCCTGAGGGGCAAGGCCGAAAACCTGCTGAAGGTCCTCGACAGCCGACTGGGCAAGACCCTCGGGCTGGTCAATGGCCTGTCTGATGAGGTCTGCAACCTCAGAAAGGCCGTCAAGGGCGAGGGGCCGGCGGACGCCCACGACCATGGTGGCGGCCATGGTCACGGCGGCGGTCACGGCGGCGGTCACGGCGGCGGCCATGGCGCGGGACATGGCGGCGGCCACGGTGCCCATGCTCCGGCCCATGACGCGCATGGATCCCATGAGGTCCATGCCGGCCCGGCGGTCACCATCGTGAACGTCAATGCCGGAGCGACGGCCCAAGCGACCACCCCCGCCCCGGCCGAACATCACCCGCCGGCCCACGACGAGCCGGAAACGCGCACCCTGAACCATCGCGAACAGACCGACGCCCTGCGTCTGGCCGTCGCCGCCTTCAACCAGCATTGGCGGGAGGAAGCTCTCCGGGTCGGCGAGCTCCGCGCCGCCCATGCCGAACTGTCGAATCCCGGCCCGGCCCATAAAACGTCCGGCCACGGCAAGGCATCTCACGGCGGACACTGAAAACCCGGTTTCGCAGTTCCGAGAAACCGCCTAAGCCTTGAGACATGAAACTCGCCTCGCTCAAGCACGGCCGTGACGGTCGCCTCGTTATCGTCTCCAGCGACCTCGCCTGGTTCACCGACGCCTTCCTGATCGCCCCGACCCTGCAGGCGGCGCTGGACGACTGGGACCGGCTCGAGCCCGACCTGCGGGCCCTGGCCGAAAGCCTCGAACACGGCGGCGTGCCGCGCGGCCGGTTCCACGAGCGCGAGGCTGCGGCGCCCCTGCCCCGCGCCTATCAGTGGGCCGACGGCTCGGCCTATGTGAACCATGTCGCCCTGGTGCGTCAGGCGCGCGGCGCCGAGATGCCCGACAGCTTCTGGACCGACCCCCTGATGTACCAGGGCGGCTCCGACAATTTCCTCGCCCCGCGCGACCCGATCCCCCTGGCTGACGAAAGCTGGGGCTGCGACCTCGAGGCCGAGGTCGTGGTGGTCACCGGTGACGTGCCCCAGGGCGTGAGCCGCGAGGAGGCCCTGGACCACATCCGCCTGGTCGGCCTCGTGAACGATGTCTCGCTGCGCAACCTGATTCCGGCCGAGCTGGCCAAGGGGTTCGGCTTCGTCCAGTCCAAGCCTGCCTCGGCCCTGTCGCCGGTCTTCGTCACCCCGGCCGCGCTCGGCGACCGCTGGGTCGACGGCAAGCTCAAGGGCACCTTGAGCGTCCAGCTGAACGGTGCCGATTTCGGCAAGGCCGACGCCGGGGTCGACATGACCTTCGACTTCGGCACCCTGATCGCCCATCTGGCCAAGACCCGCTCGCTGGGGGCCGGCAGCATCATCGGCTCGGGCACCGTCTCGAACCGCGACGCCGACGGCGGCCCGGGCCGGCCGGTCAGCGAGGGCGGCCTCGGCTATTCCTGCATCGCCGAGGTCCGCACCGTTGAGACCATCCTGCGCGGCAAGGCCGAAACGCCCTTCCTGAAGGCCGGTGACACCGTCCGCATCGAAATGCTGGATGCCCACCACCACTCCATCTTCGGGGCCATCGAGCAGACGGTCGCGGGCGCATAGGGCGCCTGCGCCATCGCCACGACCGGCCCCTGACAGGAGAGCAGCAGGCCTCCCAGGGCGATTGGCAGAGATCGTTTCATTGTGCGCCTCCTTCGGTTTCCCGGAGCAGAGGCCCCCATGCCGCTTTACGGATGCGCGGGACGGATTAAACTCCGGAAAGTTGTGCGGCGCGGTGGGCTCGCCGGTGAGGCCGATATGAAGCGACTGTGTACGAGTATTCTGGCACTGACGGCCCTGGTCGCCACCCCGGCGACGGCCCAGGACGACTGGGACCTGGGGCGCGATCCCGAGCGCCGGCTGACGATTGCCGCCGTGACCTACGACAATTTCGGCGTCGCGGTGCGCTGTATGGACGGTGTGTTGAGCCTTGTCGTCTCGGGCCTGCCGGAGGGACCCGGCATCCGGAACATCCGGCACAGGCTGGGCGACCAGCCCGCGATGAACGGTCGCTGGGTCTCGTCCGGCAACGGCGGGGCAGCCTTCTCGATCTGGCCGGCGGCCACGGCCGCCTATCTGGCGGGCGGAGGACGGTGGGTTTTCGAGGTTCCCGACGGTGAGCGGGTCCGGCGGATTTCCGCGGACATTCCCGCCTCTGCGACGGCCATCGGCGAGGTCTTCACAGCCTGCGGCCGCACGCTTTCGCCCAGCTCGCGCGAGGATGAACCCGATCAGGAGGATTTCGCCGGGCTGCGTTGGGTCAGGGTTCCGGAGCCGAATTTTCCGAGCCGGACCGATGCGGCGTCCGGCCTCGCAGCCATTACCTGCACGGTCACCGCGCGGGGCGACCTGCGCGGCTGCCGGGTCGAGAGTGAATTCCCGGAAGGGGCCGGTTTCGGCCGGGCCACCACCATGGCCGCCCATCGCGACGGAAAGGTCGGTCCCTCCGAGCCCGGGCAGGACATGGAAGGCCGGCGGGTCTCCTGGTACGTCCGGTACAATATGAGCGACGTCGAACCGCTGCCGACCATTCCGAGCCGTCTGCCGGATCGGCCCGAGCGGAATGGTGAGCGGCCGCCGGCCGAAGCCGACTGATCACGGTCTGCCTTGCCCGGTCTCGCCGAGACCGATTGACCTGATCGGACCGCGCAAGCTACCAAGCGCGCCTGCCGAAGCGAGCAACCGGCCTGTGCGGGCGTGGTGGAACTGGTAGACGCGCCGGACTCAAAATCCGGTTCCGAAAGGAGTGCCGGTTCGACCCCGGCCGCCCGCACCAACCTCTTTTTTGGCCTGCCGCGCGGTCGCGCTACTTGAGGCGGGTCTGGCCTGACGCGCTGTCGCGCGGCTTGAGGCCGGTTCAGACCACCTGCCCGTCTTCCTTGACGAAGCTGTCCGGAGCCCGCTCCAGAAGGTCGAACACCCTTTCCGACGGCCGGCACAGGGCGGCTCCCTTCGGCGTGCGCACGATCGGGCGGTTCACCAGCACAGGATGGGCGACCATGGCGGCGAGGATGGCGGCGTCCGGCGTGTCGGGGTCCAGCAGGCCGAGTTCGGTCGCCGGAGAGCCCTTCTCGCGCATGGCTTCGCGCGGCGTCAGACCGGCCTCGGCGAAGAGGACCTTCAGCTGATCCACGGTCCAGCCCGCTTTCAGATACTGGACCACCTCGGGCCGGTAGCCGGCGGCCTCGACCATGGAAACGACATTGCGCGACGTCCCGCAGGCGGGGTTGTGGAAGATGGTGACGGGGAAGTCGGTCATGGGGCGCTCTCCTCGCGCAGAAGCCAGCTGAAGACAACCAGGGCCGCGAGCGCTCCGGCGATCTGGGCCGCGATGAAGGCCGGCGCGGATACGGGCGCAATGCCGGCGAAGGTATCGCTCAGACTCCGCGCCAGAGTCACCGCCGGATTGGCAAAGGATGTGGAGGCGGTGAACCAGTAGGCGGCGGTGATATAGAGGCCCACAAGCGCGGGTATGGCCTGGGGCCGGAACCGCACGCCGGCCAGGATCACACCGACCAGGCCGAAGGTCGCCACCCCCTCCGACAGCGCCTGCGCCGGGCCGTCCCGCAGCCGGGTCGAAACCTGCAGCACCGGTTCGGCGAACATCAGATGGACCAGCCAGACCCCCGCGACGCCGCCCGCCGTCTGGGCCGAGGCATAGGATGCCGCCATTCGTGTCGAGAGGTCGCGTTTGAGCGCGAAAACCAGGGTCACGGCCGGGTTGAAGTGGGCCCCCGAGATCGGCCCGAGGATCGCGATCAGGACGACCAGCCCCGCGCCGGTGGCGATCGTATTGGCCAGCAGGGCGACGGCCACATCCTCGGTCAGACGCTCGGCCATGATGCCGGACCCGACCACGATGGCCAGCAGGGTACCCGTCCCCAGGGCCTCGGCGGCCAGCCGGCGGAGCGGGCGAAAGGCCGGCGTGGCGGGCGAGGGATCCGGCGCGCTCATGTCAGCACACGGCCGCGGGCCGACAGGCCGCACGTTGCGCCGCAGCGGCAACCGGCCCGCACACCTCGGGGGCACCGCCGCAGCAATCCTCGGCCAGGAAGGTCATCAGTTCGCCCATGCGGTCGAACCGCGCCGCATAGATGATCGACCGCCCGTCCCGGCGGGACTGAACCAGTCCGGCGTGAGCGAGCAGGGTCAGGCTCGCCGACAGGGTGCTCGGTGCCAGGTCCAGCCGCCGGCCGATATCACCGGCGGCCAGCCCCGCCGGACCGGTGGCGACGAGGATCCGGAAGATCCCCAGCCGGCCTTCGTGCGCCAGGGCCGCAAGGGCCACCGTTGCGTCTTTTGTTTCCATATTTCATGAATAATCGAATCATTGGTGAGCAGCAAGCGGACCGATCCGGCCGATTTTCCGAACGGGCGGTTGCACCATGAGGGCACAGGCCGCATCTGCCTCCGATGACCGCGCCCGCCTCAGAACCCGCCGCCCCTGCCTTCAAGGGCCCGGGCTTTCCCGAGTTCGTGGCCCTGATCGCCATGATGATGGCGCTGAATGCCCTGGCCATCGACGCCATGCTGCCCGCCCTGCCGGCCATCGGTGACGCCCTCGGCGTGGCATCGGAGAACAGCCGGCAGTGGGTCATCACCGCCTATCTTCTGGGCTTCGGCGGGGCCCAGCTGATCTATGGCCCCCTGGCCGACCGGTTCGGTCGCAAGCCGGTCCTGATGGTCGGTCTGGCCCTCTATGTGCTGTTCAGCGTGCTCGCCGCCTTCTCACCCAGCTTTGAACTGCTCATCGCCGCCCGGGTCGGCACGGGCATCGGTGCGGCGGCCCTGCGGGTCCTGGCCGTCTCGATCGTGCGCGACCGCTACTCGGGGCGAACCATGGCGCGGGTCATGTCGCTCAGTTTTCTGGTCTTCCTCGGCGTACCCATCCTCGCCCCGGCCCTGGGCCAGCTGGTCCTGACCGTGGCCCCCTGGCCCTGGGTGTTCGGCGTTCTCGCCGTCGGCGGGGCCGCCTTTGCAGTGTGGGCCGCCCTCCGCCTGCCCGAGACCCTGCATCCCGAAGACCGGATGCCGATCCGGGTCGGTCGCATCGCCTCGGCCTTCCGCATTGCCCTGACCAGCCGGCGGTCGATGGGCTACACCCTGGCCATCACCGCCATCTCGGGGGCCCTGTTCGGCTTCATCAACTCGAGCCAGCAGATCTTCTTCGACGTCTTCCATGAGCCGGGGTTGTTCACCCTGGTGTTCGGCGCGGTCGCCGGCGGGATCGCGGTCGCCTCGCTGCTGAATGCGCGACTGGTCGAGCGGCTGGGGTCCCGGCTGATCTCGCATACCGCCCTGCTGGGCTTCATCGCCATGTCGGCGATCCATGCAGCGGTGGCCCTGTCCGGTCATGAGACGATCTGGACCTTCGCCGTCCTGCAGGCCCTGACCATGTTCTGCTTCGGCTTCATCGCCGGCAATTTCGGAGCCATGGCGATGGAGCCGATGGGCCATATCGCGGGCACGGCCTCCTCGGCCCAGGGCTTCATCTCGACCACGGGCGGGGCGACACTGGGCTTTGTGATCGGCCAGCAGTTCAACGGCTCGACCGCGCCGATGGCGATCGGTTTCATCGCCCTCGGTCTGGCGGCCCTGGTCTTTGTCCTGTTCGCCGAGCGCGGGCGGCTGTTCAGGGCGCGAAACCTGCCGCCGGTTCCGGCACCCTCTTGATCTTTCCGGTCCGCCGGGGCGTTGTCCCGGCAGGAAACAAGCCCGGCGCGACGACCGAACGGGGTCCGCGGGAAATCTGGTCAGGGACTTTCAATGATCCGCACGTTTGGACTGGTCTCCGCCATCGCGCTCGCCAACGCCCTGGGCGGGTGCGCCATGATCCCCGGCTTCGGCCCCGGGTCCGCACCGCCGGAAGCCCTGGCCGCTGCACCCGCACCAGTCGAATATGTGCGTGACGTCCACTCCCATGCCCGGCCGGAGATCGCCCGGGTCAAACACGTCTCCCTCGACCTGACCACCGACTTCGCGACCGGGACACTCTCGGGCACGGCGGCGCTGGACATTACCGCCGAGCCGGGAGCGGAGGCGATCATTCTCGATGTCCGCAATCTGGACATCCGGGAGGTCCGGGACGCGTCGGGCACCGCGCTTTCGTTCCAGACCGGCGACAATGACCCGATCATGGGTCAGCCCCTGACCATCCGCTTCCCGGCCTTCGCCGCCGGCGAGCAGCGCCGCATCGTCATCCGCTACGCCACCCGCCCCGACGCTGCGGCCCTGCAGTGGCTGACACCGGCCCAGACCGCGGGCGGCCGCCTGCCCTATATGTTCAGCCAGGGCCAGGCGATCCTGACCCGGACCTGGATTCCGACCCAGGACAGCCCCGGCATCCGCCAGACCTGGGACGCAAGGATCACGACGCCGCCCGGAATGAACGCCGTGATGAGCGCCGAGCTGCTGAGGGACGAGGTCGAACCGACGGCGGACGGCGGTTTTCGCTGGCGGTTCCGCATGACCAATCCGGTACCACCCTATCTGATCGCGATTGCCGTCGGCGACGTCGCCTTCGCGCCGATCGACGAGCGCACCGGCGTCTGGTCCGAACCTTCGAAGCTGCACGCCGCCGAGGCTGAACTGGCCCCCACGGCCGACATGGTGGATGCGGCCGAGGCGCTCTACGGCCCCTATCGCTGGGGCCGCTATGACCTGCTGGTCCTGCCGCCCAGCTTCCCCTTCGGCGGGATGGAGAATCCGCGCCTGACCTTCGCCACCCCGACCATCATCGCCGGCGACCAGTCGCTGGTCAGTCTGGTGGCGCACGAGCTGGCGCACAGCTGGTCGGGCAATCTGGTCACCAATGCCACCTGGGACGACTTCTGGCTCAATGAGGGGTTCACCGTCTATTTCGAGAACCGGATCATGGAGGCGGTCTATGGCCGCGACCGCGCCCTGATGCTGCAGTCGCTGGGCTGGGGCGACCTCCAGTCAGTCCTCGCCCGGCTGCCGGCCGAGGACACCCGCCTCAAGCTCAACCTGGCCGGACGTGATCCCGACGACGGCATGAACGATGTGGCCTATGAGAAGGGGGCGGCCCTGCTGTTCACCATCGAGCGGACGGTGGGCCGCGAACGGTTCGACGTCTGGCTGAAGGGCTATTTCGAGCGCAACGCCTTCCGGCCGATGACCACGGAGATGTTCCTCGCCGATATCCGCACCCATCTGGTCACGACCCGGGCCCTGGAAGACCAGCTGATGATGGACGCCTGGATCTATCAGCCGGGCATGCCGTCGAACTGGGTGCCGCCGGTGTCGGGAGCCTTTGCGCCGGTGGATGCGGCGGCCCGGTCCTTCCATGCCGGTGGCCCGGCCGAAGCGGTGCCCTGGGCCGGCTGGTCGACACAGGAGCGCCAGCGCTTCCTTGCCTGGCGTCCCGAGGGCCGCGTGGCGGGCGCCGACTGGCTGACCCCGGCCCAGCTGGCCGATCTGGAGGCGACGCTGAAACTGCGCGAGGAGGGCAATGCCGAACTGGTGTTCGCCTGGCTGCAGATCGCGGTCCAGCATCGCTACCAGCCCGCCGTGCCGACGCTGGAGCGGTTCCTGACCACCATGGGGCGGCGCAAATTCGTCCTGCCGCTGTTCACCAGCCTGTGGGCCGAGGGCGACTGGGGCCGGGGCATCGCCACGCCCCTCTATGCGCGGGTCCGCCCCGGCTACCACCCGGTGACGACCAATTCGGTCGATGCCGTGGTGGGTCGCCCCTGAGCCATGCGGCCGGATCGCCGCAGCCTGATCGCCGCCGCTGCGGTCCTGCCCTGGATCGGCGGACCCGCGCGGGCGGGGACGGAGGCCGCGACGCTCGCCGCCCTGGCCGATCCGGCCCGGCCGGACACGGTCATGGGCGTCGGCGTGATCGCCCGGGACGGTGCCGGGCGGGTGGTGCTGGAAGAGGCCCACGGATCGGGCCGGCTGACAGTCGACGGCAGCCTGCGGACCCGGGCCTTCACCCTCGACACGCCGATGCGGATCGCCTCGATCACCAAGCTGGTGGCCATGACCGCGCTCATGACCCTGGTCGAGGCGGGCCGGTTGTCGCTCGACGACGACGCCGGTGATCTGGCGGGCTTTCGCCTGCGCCACCCGGACCATCCGGACGTTCGCATCACCCCCGCCATGCTGGCCAGCCACACCTCGGGCCTGCGCAACGGTCCCAGCTATCCGGTCCCGCTCGGGCATCATCTGGCCGAGGCCTTCACGGCCGGCGGGCGGCATTTCGACGACGCCGGCTGGTTCGCCCCAGCGTCCGAGCCGCCGGGCTTCTTCGCCTATGCCGACGTCAATTTCGCGGTCCTGGCCCAGATCGCGGAGCGGGCATCCGGTGAACGGTTCGACCGCTTCCTGAAACGGACGACGCTGGACCCGCTCGGGCTGGACAGCGGGCTGAACTGGAGCGGCGTCCCCGACAGCGTCCGTGCCCGCGCCTCCGCCGCCTGCCGGCCGGTCGACGGGGTCTGGGAGCCCCAGGTTGATGGCGAGGTCGCCCCCGCCCCCGCCATTCGCGTCACCACCCCGGCCGAAGCCCCCGGCCTGACGGCGGATGATTATGTCCCCGGTGAGAACGGCTTCATCTTCTCGCCCCAGGGCGGGCTGCGGGCCTCGGTCCGCGACCTCGACCGGCTGGCCAGGTCCTTTGCCGGTCATGACGGCGTGCCGGGGATGGTCGCGCGCGAGACGATAGAACGCATGAGCGCGCCGCTCTGGACCTGGGATCCCGCAGCCCCGAACGGCGATCCGGACCGGGGCCTGCTCCAGAGCTATGGCCTGTCGGTCCACCTCCTGACCGGTCGGGCGGGCGATGCCTTCCTGGGGCCCGACTCCCGCGACTGGTGCGGTCATTTCGGCATCGCCTATGGCCTGCAGTCCGGCCTGTTCTGGAACCGGCGGGACGGCCGCACCCTGACCTATATGATCTCCGGCACGCCCCGGGACGGCGAGGGCCTTTCGGGTGCGCGCTCGGCCGCCGCGCCGTGGGAAGAGGTGATTTTTGACTCCGCCCTGGCCGCCTTCGCCGGGCGCGGGTGACACTCCCGGTCCTGTGACCACGCCCTGCCTTCCCTTTGGGCACCTCCGCCTCTAGTTTCCGCCCGACAAACGGCGGCCAACGCCGACACGCGCTTTCAGGAGCCCCCCATGCACGACGCCCCCCAAACCGACGCGGCCGCCCGCCTCGACAAGGAAAACCCGCTCGGCGTCGACGGTTTCGAATTCGTGGAGTTCACCGGCCCCGATCCGGCGGCCATGGTCGCGCGGCTGGAGCTGATGGGTTTCACCGCCACCCATGTGAACCCGGCCAATGATGTGGTGCGCCTGAAACAGGGCGACATCACCATGCTGGTCCACCGCTCGCCCAAGGGTCAGGCGGCCGAATTCGCCGGCGAGCACGGCCCCTCGGCCAACGGCATGGCCTTCCGCGTCCGTGATGCGAAATTGGCCTTCGAGGGCGCGGTGTCGCGCGGTGCCAAACCGGCTGAGGGTCACGAGGGCGGTGCCCTGGCCGGCGGCTATCCCTATGTACTGCAGGGCATCGGCGGTTCGCTGCTCTACATCATCGACGCCTATGGGGAGGCCGGCTCCCTCTATGACAGCTGGGACGAGATCGAGGGCTGGGAAGAGTCCGAGCGCAAGAATTCGGTGAACCTGTTCAGCCTGGACCACCTGACCCACAACGTCCGGCGCGGCCAGATGCGCACCTGGTCCGGCTTCTACGGCGACGTCTTCGCCTTCGAGGAGCAGAAATATTTCAACATCAAGGGCAAGGCGACCGGCCTGCTGTCCCAGGCGATGATCGCCCCCGACCGCGCCATCCGCATTCCCCTGAACGAGAGCCAGGACGAGAACAGCCAGATCGAGGAATTCCTGCGCCGCTACAACGGCGAGGGCATCCAGCACATCGCCCTGGCCACCGACAATATCTTCGAGACGGTGGAAGAGCTGAAGCGTCGCGGCATTCCCTTCCAGGATACGATCGAGACCTATTTCGACCTGATCGACAAACGCCTGCCCAACCACGGCGAGGACGTAGCCCGGATGCGGCTGAACCGCATCCTGATCGACGGTTCGGACGAGGATGGCCTGCTGCTGCAGATCTTCACCCAGGACACCTTCGGTCCGATCTTCTTCGAGATCATCCAGCGCAAGGGCAACCAGGCGTTCGGCGAGGGCAATTTCCAGGCCCTGTTCGACTCCATCGAGCTGGACCAGATCCGGCGCGGCGTCATCAAGGTGGATGCCTAAGCCGCCGTACTGGCTGCCCTGGCTCGGCCCGCTGCTCGCGGCCGGGGTCGGGGCCGCGGTCGGCGAATACGGCCTCGGTGGCGGCTTCTGGACGGTTCTGATCGCGGCGCTGGTCGGCGGGTTTGCGCCGATCGTGGGCTATCGCGTGTGGGTGTGGCGGGTGCGGCGGCGGGGGTAGGGGTGACGCAGTCGCAGCCTGCCTTCTTTTGCGGACCAGCAATGTGAGTGAGCCTCTGAAAACACCTGATCTTCGCCTGATCCCGGTGGCACCTGGCGTGGTTTCGTTGCGCGATGACCGGACCAGACGGCAATGGGATGTTGAGCTGCAACCTTATGAGATCGGTGCCGTCCCGGTAACGCAGGCCCTGTATGCGGCGGTCACGGGATGCTCTCCGTCATCGCATGCGCACGCTGAGTGCCCGGTGGAGACGGTGTCCTGGACCGACGCGGTTGCATTCTGCAATCAACTTTCCGTAACGCAGGGCCTGACAGCCGCCTATGTCATCGATCATGACATACCGGGCGCGTCTCTCGTGGCAGAAGCCGACGGCTATCGCCTGCCGAGCGAAGCGGAGTGGGTCCATGCCTGCCGGGCGGGAACCTCTGATCCCCGCTATGGCCGGCTTGAGGATATTGCCTGGTTCACAGACAACTCCGGCGGCCGGCCTCGGCCGGTGGGCTGCAAGCAACCCAATGCATGGGGTCTGTACGACATGCTCGGCAATGTCTGGGAGTGGTGTTTCGACCTGTACGACCCGCAGGTCTATGGCGCCTACCGCGTCTTTCGCGGAGGCGGCTGGGCGGACCGTGAACGAGGCTGTCTGGCCACCAATCGGCGGCGCAGTCACCCGACCTTCCGGATAGACGATCTGGGCTTTCGCCTGTGCCGGAGCGCCTGACGCGGCGACAGGATGTCTGATGACATGGATGGTGAGGCACCCGGAACCTCGCCGGATGTGGCTGGCTAGTGAAAGTCCCGCGACCCCGGCAACACCTGCACATCCCGCGGATGCCGTCCCCGCGCCGGCGCATGGCCTGAGCCCGGCGCAGCGTCCGGGGTCAGGTCGCCCAGCATCGGGGTCCAGTCCTCCAGATGGTCGACGACCAGATGGGTCACCCCCTCGGCCGTCTGCACCTTGCCCCGCGCCAGCACCATGCGCGCGCCCATGGCCACCGGCCGGAACCGTTCGAACACATCGGGCCAGAGGACCAGATTGGCCACGCCGGTCTCGTCCTCGAGGGTCATGAAACAGACGCCCTTGGCCGTGCCGGGCCGCTGGCGGACCAGCACCACCCCGCCGACCGCGACCCTCCGGCCGTTGGGCCGCGCCGGATAGTCTTTCGCCGTCAGGGCCCCGGCCCGCGCCAGCCGCTCGCGCAGGAAGCTGACCGGATGGCCCTTCAGCGACAGGCGCAGGGTCTGGTAGTCGCCGACCACCTCCTCCGACGGGGCCAGAAGCGGCAGGGCTTCGGGCGGGCGGCCGTCGGCCTCGTTCAGCCCCATGGCCTCGAACAGGGGGGCCGACGACGCCGGGGCCGCGCCCCTGGCCGCCCAGACGCCCTGCCGCCGGGTCAGATCCAGCGACCCGTAAGCATCCGCCTCGGCCAGCCGGTCGAGGGCCGGGGGCGTCAGGGCGGCGCGGCGGCGCAGATCGTCGAGGTCGAGGAAGGGGCCGTCCGCCCGCGCTTCCATGATCGCCTCGGCCCAGTCCCGGCGGAAGCCGTCGATGGAGCGCATCCCCAGCCGCAGGGCGTGGCGGCGGCGGCGCGGGCGGGGCTCCAGCGTCGCGTCCCAGTCGCTGGCGTTGACGTCCGGATGGCGCACCTCGACCCCGTGCTCACGCACGTCGCGAACGATCTGGGCCGGGGCATAGAAGCCCATGGGTTGGCTGTTCAGCAGGCAGGCGGCGAAGACGTCCGGGTACAGCCATTTCACCCAGGCCGAGACATAGACCAGATGGGCGAAGGAACAGGCGTGGCTCTCCGGGAAGCCGTATTCGCCGAAGCCCTTGATCTGGTTGAAACAGTTCTGCGCGAATTCGGCGTCATAGCCGCGCGCGATCATCCGCCCGACCATCTTCTCCTCGAAATCGCCGATGGTGCCGTTGTGCCGGAAGGTGGCCATGGCGCGGCGCAGGCCATTGGCCTCCTCGCCGGTGAATTCGGCCGCGACCATGGCGATCTTCATCGCCTGTTCCTGGAACAGGGGCACGCCCAGGGTCTTGCGCAGGACATTGGCCAGTTCGTCCGGATCGGCGGCCGAGCCCGGCATGGAGAAGCGGTAGCTGCCCGGCCCGTGCCGCGCCTCATGGGCCCGCCGCTCCAGCCGCCGCTGCAGATAGGGGTGCACCATATTGCCCTGGATCGGGCCGGGCCGGACGATGGCGACCTGGACCACCAGATCGTAGAATTCCACCGGTCGCAGGCGCGGCAGCATCGACATCTGGGCCCGGCTCTCGACCTGGAAGACGCCGACCGAATCCGCCTTGCACAGCATGCGATAGACCCCCCGCCGCTCGACCGGCACGGCGGCAGTGTCGGGCAGGGGCCGGCCATAGGTGGTTTCGATCATGCGGAAGGCCCGCTTCATCGCCGTCAGCATGCCGAGCGCCAGCACATCGACCTTCATCAGCTTGAGGAAGTCGATGTCGTCCTTGTCCCATTCGATGAAGGTCCGGTCGGCCATGGCCGCATTGCCGACGGGCACGATCTCGATCAGCGGGGTCTGGCTGAGCACAAAGCCGCCGACATGCTGGCTGAGATGGCGGGGGAATTGGATCAGCTCGGCGGTCAGTTCGAGGGCCAGCTTCATGCGGACGTCGTCGCGGCTCAGCCCGGCGCGGTCGACATGCTCGTCCTTCACCCCGGAACCCCAGGAGCCCCAGACGGTGTCGGCCATGCGGGCGGTGACATCCTCGGTCAGGCCGAGGACCTTGCCCACATCGCGGATCGCCGAGCGGGGGCGGTAGTGGATGATGGTCGCCACGATCCCTGCCCGGTCGCGGCCGTAGCGCTGATAGACATACTGCATCACCTGTTCGCGCCGCTCGTGCTCGAAATCGACGTCGATGTCGGGCGGCTCGGAGCGGTTCGAGGAGATGAATCGCTCGATCAGCACCTCCTGCCGGGTGGGATCGACATTGGTGATTCCCAGACAGAAGCAGATCACCGAATTGGCCGCCGACCCCCGGCCCTGGCACAGGATCGGATCGGGCCGGGCGCGGGCCCAGGCGACGATGTCGTGGACGGTCAGGAAATAGGGGGCGTAGCGAAGCTCGCGGACCAGCCGGAGCTCCTTGAGGATGATGGCCCGGATCGCCTTCGGGACACCGCCGGGCCAGCGCGACCGGGCTCCCTTCAGGGTCAGCCGGGCCAGCCAGCCCTGGGCGGAATAGCCGGGCGGCACCGGTTCGTCCGGATACTGATAGCTGAGCTCCCGAAGCGAAAAGGTGCAGGCCCGCGCCACCGCCATGGTCCGCGCCAGCGCCGCCTCATGCCCCCGGAACAGCCGCGCCATCTGGGCCGGCGGCTTCAGATGGCGTTCGGCATTGGCCTGCAGCCGCCGCCCCGCCCTGTCGATGGTCGTCCCCTCACGGATACAGGTCAGGACGTCCTGCAGCGTCCGCCGCCCGGGGTGGTGATACAGCACCGCATTGGTGGCGATCATCGGCACGCCGGTGCGCTGCGCCATGGCCGCCAACCGGTTCAGCCGCTTGCGGTCATCGCCCCGCCAAAGAGGGGCCGCCGCCAGATACAGGTCGTCGGGCCAGCGCCTTCGCCAGGCCGCCAGCCGCGCCTCGAAGGCCGCGTCGGGCCGTTCCGGCGCAGGGGCCAGGGCGATCATCCCCTCACCCATGTCCACCGCCTGTTCGAAGGTCAGCCGGGTCTCGGCCTTCTCGATGCGTTCCTCCCCACGCAGTGGGGAGGGGGACCGCGAAGCGGTGGAGGGGTCGTGGTGGCCGCCCTCGACCCCTCCACCATCCTTCGCCTGCGGCTCCGGATGGTCCCCCTCCCCCGAGGGGGAGGAAAACACCTCGCTCTTGCCCAGCGACAGCAGGCGGCACAGGCGACCGTAAGCGGTGCGGTTGCGGGGGAAGACGATCAGCTCCGTCCCGTCGGTGAAGCCCAGCCGCGAGCCGACGACCAGCGGGAGGTCGACATCCTCCGCCCCCATCAGGGCCCGGACCATGCCCGCCAGCGTATTGCGGTCGGCCACACCGACGGCGGCCAGGCCGAGAGATTTCGCCTGATGCATCAGCTCGGCGGGATGCGACGCCCCCTCCAGAAAGCTGAAATTGGTCATGGCCCCGAGCTCGGCATACCGGCCGTCCCAGCCAGAACCCGGGCCGGTCACGGCAGCACCCCGTGCATCCACCAGGACGGCGCGCGCTCCTCCGGGTTGCCGGAAAATTCCCGGCCGTACAGACCCTCGCGGAACAGCCAGTAGCGGCCGCCCGCGTCGTCCTCGACGCGGTAATAGTCGCGGGTGCGGACCTGCCGGTCGTCGGGGCGGGGTCGCCACCATTCGGGCGACAGCCGCTCGGGCCCGTCGGCGCGGGTCACCCGCCGCGACAGCCTGCGCCAGGTGAAACGGGCCGGGGCGCCGTCGGGCAGTTCGGCGATGGCCTCCACCGGCTCGGGCGGGTCCAGCAGCAGGATGGGGCGGCGTCCCGTGTCATCGTTGGCCGCCACCGGCGACCGCCCCAGCGCCGGCCGCCACCGTTCGGCCCGTTCCGGAATCCAGCTGTCGAACCGCTCGGGTGTCAGCACCCGGTCCTCGCCCAGCCGCGCCGTCAGCCGGTCGATCAGGGCGGCCAGGCTCTCGGCCTGTTTCGCCTCGACCTCGCTCTCCAGCGCGCCCTGAAGCGCCGTCATGGGCTCGACCGCGTCGGCGGTCAGCATCAGGGCGTCGAGGCCGAACCCCAGCTCCAGCCGCCCCAGCCCCGCCTCGCGGAACAGCCGCAGCCAGATGCCGGCGTCCCGCCCGGGCCGCCCCATCCGCACCGACAACCGGGTCGTACCCCCGTCCGAACGGAAGCCGGTCAGGGTCAGGGCCTTCGCCCCCTGCCCGTCGCGCACCAGAGGGGCAGACAGGTCGGTGGCCAGTTCGCTCAGCCGCACCGCCACACCCTCGATGTCCTCGACCGGTTCCATCCATGTCCGCCAGGCCCGGTATCTCGGTGGTGGCCGCACCGGCGTCAGGGCCTCGCCCGCAAACCCCAGGGCCTGATCCAGCCGCTGCACCAGCCCCACCCCGGCCCCGTCCCTGAACCGGCGCGCCAGCCCCGCCCGGGGCATGGGATAGAGGTCGCCGATCCGCTTCAGCCCGAACCGCCGCGCCTGGGCCAGGGTCCGGTCATCGATGCGCAGGGCCTCGACCGGCAGGGGGGCCAGCCGGTCGCGCACCGTCTCCTCATCGGCGATCGCCCCCTCGCCCCCGACCTCGCCCCAGCGGGCCAGGGCCCAGGCCGCACCGGGCGTGGGGGCCAAGGCTACGCGCGCCCGCGCCCCGGCCTCGGCCAGTCGGTCGTGGATCCGGGCCAGCAGCGCCGCCTCGCCGCCGAACAGATGGGCCGCGCCCGTGACGTCGAGGAACAGACCCTCCAGCCCCGCTGTCGCCGCATCGAGGCTGACCGAGGGCGACCAGCGCTCGGCCCAGACCGCCAGCGCCGTCAGGGCCCGGGCGTCCGCCTCGGGGTCAGCCGGCTTGCAGATCAGGTGCGGGATCATGGCCCGGGCGTCGGCCTGGGTCTGGCCCCGACGCAGACCGGCCCGGCGCGCGGCCGGATTGAGGGCATGCAGGACCGCTGCGCCCCGACTGTTTTTCAGGACCAGGGCGAACGGGGTCTGCGGATCAAGGGCGGGGTCAGGCGGCGAGGCCGGACGGCGCGCCCGCATGGCCGATCGTCGCCAGACCGTTACCGGCCAGTCGATCAGCCAGACGGAGACGATGCGTCTCATCATCCTGCTCCAGCATCCAGGCTCCGGGCCGTTCGCCCCGGCCGCGCACAAGTTCGGCGACCAGCCGGGCCGGACCGGGGGCCCTGGGGTCGTCGAGGTCCGTCGCGCTCCCGCACGTCGAGATGCGCCAGCGCCGCCGCGCCGCGCTCAGCCCGTCCAGTCCCCGGGGCAGGAGCAGCCCGATCGCCTCGCCCTGTTTCGCCGCGAAATCCAGCCGCCGCGTCTGGGCCAGGCTGGCCCCGTCCACCGCCCCCAGGGCCAGGGCCACAGCCCCGGACCGCAGGGCCTGTTCCAGGGTCCACAACGCCTCGGCCGCCGTCGTGGTCGGGGCCAGGATCAGCGGAACCCCCGCCGCGCCGGGTCCGTAGGGCCGTCCATGTTCCGCGAACCAGAGACGGGGCGCCGTCAACAGCACCGGCCGCCGGTCACCCCCGATCCGCCGTGACAGGGCGAACAGCAGCAGGGCCGCCATGTCGCGAGGCTCCGACGCGCACGCCTCCTCCAGCGGCGCGGGCCGCTCGGGCCAGGGGTCTGATGACAGGGCAGGAACAGGGGTCATGGGAGTCCGGAAACAGAATGTTCACTTTTTGTTCCATATCCGTCGGGAGTCAAATCCTGAATCGGTCGGGTTGTCTGCGACCTGTTCGTACTCAGCCCCATGACTGGACCGGCTCTTGCGTCGCCCGGGTCAGCGAGGCGGATTCTGCCCCGAAAAGAGACCGACCACGGATGCTGTTCCGCGAATTGACTGCTGCCGACTACCCAGCTGTCCAGGCGTTGCACCGCCTGGTCGGCTGGCCCGAGCGTTCGGCTGCGGGCTGGCGCTGGCTGTATGACAATCCGGCGCGGCTGGAAGCGAAGGCGGCGGCCGGATGGGTGACCGACGGCCCGGACGGGCGACCGGCGGCCCATGTCGGCAATCTGGTCCAGAGGTTCTGGCTGGGCGATCAGGTCCTGTACGGGGCGACGGGGTTTTCCGTCATCGTCGCACCCGGGGCCCGCGGAGCCAGTCGGGTCCTGCTTGATGCCTTCAGTCACCAGCCCGGCATGTTCGCCGCCTGGATCTTCAACGCCAACAGCCGTTCACAGCCCCTGTATCGCCGCCACGACATGATCGCCTGGCCGGAACAGACCCATGCGCTGAAGCTCAGCTGGATTCTCTCGCCCCTGCCCCTGCTTGCCGGACGCGTATTGAGGGCGGCCTACCGGATCGCACCACATACCCTGACCGCCCTGGACGAGCCGCTGCTGAACGCCCGACTGGGACGGACGCCGCGACTGACGCTTCCGAACGGCGTGGCGCTGCTGACCGAGCTGGGCGACGATTCGCCCTTCGCCCGTTTCTGGCAAACACTGAAGAGTGAGGGACGGCTGCTGGCCGACCGCAGCCCTGCGGTGCTGCGCTGGCGGCTGGCCGACCCGGATCTGACCGTACCGCCCCTGCTGCTGGCCCATCGGCGCAACGGGGCCGTGACCGGCTATGCCATGGCCCAGATGGCCAAGGCCAACAGTCTGGAGCCGCCGGTGCTCGAGATCATCGACCTTGAAGCCCTTGCGGACGACAGCGAGGCCATTCCCACGCTCATGGACGGCCTGAAGCAGGCCGCCCGGGCCATGGGGGCCGCCAAGCTGAGGCTCCAGACCGTGACTCCGCAGGGCCTCTCACGCCTGGGCCGGCACGCCGATGTCACGCGGCAGGAAGGCGGCTGGGGCCACTGCCATGTGCGGTTCGCCGAGGGCGGGCCGGACCCGGCCCTGTGGTCGCCGACTCCGTATGACGGCGACTATGCCGTCTGTCTGAGACCTGTGCCGCTGCGGGAACCGGCCCCGGCCCGCAGGGGACTGACCGTCGGCGCTGCTACCGCCCGGGCCTGAGGGTTCGGGGGGAACCGCTCAGCCGCGCGGCCGGGCCTTCAGTTCATCGCGGATCTCGGCCAGCAGGGCCTCGGTCGCGGTCGGGGCAGGCGGTGCCTCCGGCTCGGCCGCCTTCTCGCGGCGCAGCTTGTTGATCGCCTTGACCATCAGGAAGATCACGAAGGCGACGATCGCGAACTGGATCAGGGTGTTGATGAAGGCACCGTACTGGATGGCCACTTCCTCGACCGCCGTGGTGGCCGGGTCCTCGGGTGACAGCACCCATTTCAGGTTCGAGAAGTCGACCTTGCCCAGCAGCAGGCCGATCGGCGGCATGACCACCTGTTCGACCAGGCTGGTGACGATCTTGCCGAAGGCCGCGCCGATGATGACGCCGACCGCCAGGTCGATGACATTGCCGCGCGAGATGAAGTCCTTGAACTCGGCGATCATTCCCATGGCAGTGTCAGGCGTCCCCGGCGTTCAGCCGCTCGCGCAGCTCCTTGCCGCTCTTGAAGAAGGGCACCGCCTTGGCGGGCACGTCGACGGTCTCGCCGGTCCGGGGATTGCGCCCGGCCCGGGCCGGGCGGCCCCGCACGGAAAAGGCACCGAAGCCGCGCAGCTCGACACGACCGCCGGCGCCCAGCGAATCCACCATCCGTCCGAGGACGATATTGACCACCCGCTCGACCTCGGCATGGGTCAGGTGGGTGTTTTCGGCAGCGAGCTTCTCGATCAGCTCTGACTTGATCATCTGGCAGGCCCCCGCCCAGTTCCACGCGTTCGGCACGCATACGGGTGCATCCGGACACAGGATGCAAGTCCTTCCTAGCCCTCCCCTGTCAGGGGAAAAAGCCCCAAGACCCGGTTTAGGAGACCAAATGTCCATTAAGGCGCATGAATCCGCGCATTCTGCGCACGAAAAAGGCAGCGGGATCGCTCCCGCCGCCTGATCCGTATTCAAGCCGTGACGAAGGGGACTATTCCTTCGAAGCGGCCTTTTCGCGCATGGCCGCGCCCAGGATGTCGCCCAGCGAGGCACCCGAGTCCGAGGAACCGAACTGTTCGATGGCCGAGGCCTCGTCCTTCATTTCCAGGGCCTTGATCGACACCGAGACGCGGCGCGAGGCCTTGTCGATGCCGGTGACCATGGCGTCGACGCGGTCGCCGACCGAATAGCGCTCGGTGCGCTGTTCGTTGCGGTCGCGCGACAGGTCGGACTTGCGGATGAAGGCGGTCGCCGGAGCGTCGTCCTCACCGAATTTGACCTCGATGCCGCCGGTTTCGATCGACGTCACGGTGACGGTGATCTGCTGGCCCTTCTTGAAGGTGTCGCCCTCCATCGGATCGCCGCCCAGCTGCTTGATGCCCAGCGAGACGCGTTCCTTCTCGACGTCGACGTCGAGCACCTTGGCCTTGACGGTTTCGCCCTTGCGGTAGCGCTGGATGGCTTCCTCGCCGGAGACGTTCCAGTCCAGGTCGGACAGGTGCACCATGCCGTCGATGTCGTTGTCCAGGCCGATGAACAGGCCGAACTCGGTGGCGTTCTTGACCTCGCCCTCGACCGTCGAGCCGATCGGGTTGGCGGCCACGAAGGCATCCCACGGATTGTCCTGGGCCTGCTTGAGGCCCAGCGAGATGCGGCGCTTGGAGGCGTCGACATCCAGCACGACCACGTCGACTTCCTGCGAGGTCGAGACGATCTTGCCGGGGTGGACGTTCTTCTTGGTCCAGGACATTTCCGAGACGTGCACCAGGCCTTCAACGCCGGCTTCCAGCTCAACAAACGCGCCGTAGTCGGTGATGTTGGACGGTGTCGCCGACGGCGAGGACCTGCGAGGGGTGCGAGACGCGCTTCCACGACATGTCGGTGACGTGCAGCAGGCCGTCGATGCCGCCCAGGTCCACGAACGCACCGTAGTCGGTGATGTTCTTGACCACGCCTTCGCGGACTTCGCCTTCCAGCAGCTGGCCGACCAGTTCGGTGCGCTGTTCGGCGCGGGCTTCTTCCAGGATGGCGCGACGCGAGACGACGATGTTGCCGCGCGGACGGTCCATTTTCAGGATGGCGAAAGGCTGTTCCTTGCCCATCAGCGGGCCGACGTCGCGGACCGGGCGGATGTCGACCTGCGAGCCGGGCAGGAAGGCCGAGGCACCGCCGAGGTCGACGGTGAAGCCACCCTTGACGCGGCCGACGATGGCACCGTTGACCGGCACGCCTTCGGCGAACACGACTTCCAGACGGGTCCAGGCTTCTTCGCGACGCGCCTTGTCGCGGCTGATGACGGCTTCACCCAGGGCGTTCTCGACGCGCTCGAGGTAGACCTCGACATTGTCGCCGACCTTCGGGATCACGGCGCCTTCGCCGATGCCGAACTCGCGGGCCGGGATGCGGCCTTCGGTCTTCAGACCGACGTCGATGATCAGGATGTCCTTTTCGATGCCCACGACGCGGCCGTGGACGACCTGGCCTTCGCCGAGGTCACGGCCCTGAAGGGTTTCGTCGAGCAGGGCGGCGAAATCGTCGCGCGAGGGAGAGAAGCTGGTGTCAGTCATGCGTTGGTTGGGTTTCTAACGGTTATGGCGCGCGACCGAATGGCCCCGCGCGAGGTGGTTGAAAAGCAGGATCAGGTCGTCAGGATGCGAGGCCGGTAAAGGTCAGGACGCCCGCGGAAGCCGAGGATGACGCGCTGGATTTGCCTTGGGGTCCCTAAAGACCGTGCCGGACACGCGCCGCCTCGACGATACGGCGGGCCGCATCGAAGGCGGCCTCTATATCCATATCGGTCGTATCCAGCAAGACGGCGTCTTTGGCCTGGACCATCGGGGCGGCGCCCCGGCCGGCATCGCGTTCGTCCCGGCGCATGATGTCGGCCAGCATGTCCTCATAGGCGATGACGTCGCCACGCCCGGTCAGCTGCTTCCAGCGACGCATGGCGCGGACCTCGGGCGTCGCTGTGATGAACAGCTTGGCCACGGCGCCCGGCGCGATCACGGTGCCGATGTCCCGCCCGTCCAGCACCGCCCCGCCCGGCCGGGCCGCGAAGGCGCGCTGGAATTCCAGCAGGGCGGCCCGGACGCCCGGATAGCCGGCGACGCGGCTGGCGGCCTCGCCCGCGTCGCCACTGGTCAGGCGGTCGGTGTCGTGCAGGCTCTCGGCCTTCAGCGCCCGCGCCACGGCCTCGGCGGCGGCGGCGTCATCCAGCGAAGCGCCCGCATCGAGCACGCCGACGCCGACGGCGCGGTACAGCAGACCGGTATCGAGATGCGGCAGCCCCCAGGCCCGCGCCAGCCGCGCGGCGATGGTGCCCTTGCCCGAAGCGGCGGGTCCGTCGACGGCGATGATGAGAGGTGGGTTCATGAGCGAGGCACGTAACGCTGACCTGCGGCACCGAGAAGAAGAATGATCCCGGTTGTGCCGAAAAATACCGCTGGCATGACGCCGCGCAGAATAGCGATGGTCTTGAAGTCCTGTGCGTCTGTCGCGGCATCCACCGGGCGGAAGGGCGGGCCATCCTCGTACCGCGACCGCTTTCGCCACGTCGAGCCGTCACGCAGATCGATCCATGAGGCACCGGCCCAGACAAGGGCCAGGGCGATGACGAGCAGACCGGCATGCGCCAGCTTCCGGGCCAGCGAGGCGGGCGCACCCCTCATGCGATCACGCCGCCCAGCCCGCGCATCAACTCGACAAACCCCGGAAAGCTCGTCGCGATCATGCCGGGCTCGTCCACCGTCACCGCCTCATCCGCCGCCAGCCCAAGCACCAGATGGCTCATGGCGATGCGGTGGTCACCGTGGGTGGTCACCGTTGCTCCGCCACGCACCGGCCCGCCGAAGACGGTGAAGCCCTCCGGCTCCTCCTCGACGCGGACGCCGCACGCCGTCAGCCCCGCCGCCATCAGGGCGATGCGGTCGCTCTCCTTGACCCGCATCTCGCCGATACCGCGCATGACGGTGGCCCCTTCGGCGAAGGCGGCGGTGGCGGCGAGGACCGGATATTCGTCGATCATCGAGGCGGCCCGCTCCGGCGGCACGACCACGCCCCTGAGCGTCGAATGGCGGGCGGTGACGTCGCCGACCTCCTCGCCCCCGGCCATGCGGCGGTTCGAGACGGTCAGGTCTGCCCCCATCTCGCGCCATGTCTGGAACAGGCCGGTGCGCAGCGGGTTCAGCATCACGCCCTCGACCGTCACCTCCGACCCGGGGACCATCAGCCCCGCCGCCAGCGGGAAGGCGGCGGAGGACGGGTCGCCGGGCACGCCGACGGCGGTGCCGGTCAGGGGCTGGCCGCCTTGAAGACTGACGCGCCAGCCATTGCCGACCGACAGGACGCCGACCTCGACGCCAAAGGCTTTCAGCATACGCTCGGTGTGGTCCCGGCTGGGCTCGGCCTCGGTCACTGTGGTGACGCCTCCGGCATTGAGCCCCGCCAGCAGGATGGCCGACTTGATCTGGGCCGAGGCCACGGTCTGGACATGGTCGATGGCCGACAGCCTGCCGCCGGCGACCGCGACCGGCAGCCGGTCCTCGGCGTCCTGCCAGTCGAACCGCGCGCCCATCCCGGCCAGCGGCCCGGTCACCCGCTTCATCGGCCGTTTCCGCAGGCTGGCGTCGCCATCGAAATCCGTGGTGATCGGATATCCCGCCGCCGCCCCCATCAGCAGCCGCACGCCGGTGCCGGCATTGCCGCAGTCGATGACGCCTGTCGGCTGTCTGAACCCGCCCTGGCCGGTCACCCGCCAGCGACCCTCGCCCAAGCGTTCGACCGTCGCCCCGAAAGCCTCCACCGCCCGCGCCGTGGCGAGGATGTCGTCGCCTTCCAGCAGGCCCTCGATGTCGGTAACGCCGGTCGCCATGGCCCCGAGAATCAGGGCGCGATGGGAGATCGACTTGTCGCCCGGAGCCCGCACCCGGCCGGACAGCGCGGGGCTGCGGCAGGCGGTCAGATGGTCGGGAATCGACACCCGGCGGTCTCCGGAAGGACTTAACGGGCCCGGAGTCCGGGGCACCGCGCAGAGATGGCTTTTGACAGCGGCGTCAGGGGGTGGCAAGGGAGCCGCCCCATTTCCCCACTCCCGCCAAAGGTCTGATCCCGTGGCCAAACCCGAACTGGGCCAGAAGCAGGTCTGCCCGAACTGCCAGGCCAAATTCTACGACCTGGGCCGTCGCCCCGCCCACTGCCCCAAATGCGGCACCGACTTCGATCCGGAGGAGGCGCTGAAGCTGCGCAACCGCCGTGGCCGTCCGGCCGGCTATGCTGCCGACGACGCTGATGAAGATCAGGTCAAGGACAAGAAGGTCGACGGCGACGAGGACGACGAGGAAGAAGCGGTCGCAACGCCCGAGATCGATGAGGAGGGCCACGAGCCCATCCTGACGCCGGACGACGATGACGACGCTGTTGTCGACCCGACCGAAGAGCCCGGCATGGGCGAGGCGACCGAGGACGACGATGTCCTGGCCGATGACGACGACGATTCCGTCCCCTTCATCGAGGACGAGGACGACGACGGCTTCGAGGACGAGATCAAGGCACCGAAAGACGACGAATAAGCGATTTTTCGACCTCCGCCGGACGGTTCTTCAGCGGTCCGGCGGAGGTCGAAAATAAATCCCGGAACCGGGCTTGATCGTGATCAGGCCCTGACATAGGTTCCGCCGCCTCGCAGCAGGGCCTCCCGGCCCCCATGCGATCCGACTGAAAGGCCTGACAGCCTGAAGTTCGGGGCTTTAGCTCAGCTGGTAGAGCGCTTGCATGGCATGCAAGAGGTCAGCGGTTCGACTCCGCTAAGCTCCACCATCGAAGGCCTCGCGGGAAACCGCGGGGCCTTCGTCCATTTCGGGGTCGTATTCGGGGAAGAATGACCCGGTACAGATTCCGGGTGTCCTCCCATTCATCCATGCGCGAGGCTCCGAGCCTCTCTGGTGTCGATGCACATCGGGGTGGGACCCCATCATGACCCGTGAACCCAAGTCGTCGATGATCGTTGCCTGCGCCGCAGCGCTCGCCCCTGCCTTGATCCCGGGCGTCGCCCCGGGACAGCCGCAACAGCGTCCGGACCCCGCCGCCGGAACGGTGAGCGTGCATGGCGATCGGGAGGCGAGCCGACCGGTGTGGCCGATGTGATCGGCAACCTCCTGTCCAGACTGGAGACTGTGACAGGCGTGCGCCGGGCCACTGCGGAGGAGGGCCCGGCTTGCAAGTTGTCAGCGACTGGGATCCGCCAGGATCCAGCTGGTTTTGACCCTTCATTTTTCCGGAGACGATGATGAACAACTGGCTCGGGCTCGACGGCCTCAAGCGCGGCAGGGACGCCGCCTTCCTGCTGCTGCGGCTCTATCTCGGTGGCTTTCTGGTCTGGGGCGTCTGGGACAATATCACCTCGGCCGAGCGCATGGCCGAGTTCCAGGGCTTCCTGACTGCACTGAACGCCCCGATGCCCGCCCTGGCCGCACCGGTATCGGTGTGGGCCCAGATGCTGATCGGCGTGCTGTTGATCCCCGGCTTTCTGACCCGTTGGGCGGGCCTGCTGTTGTCGGTGAATTTTCTGGTGGCCGTGGCCCTGATCGCCCCGACCCAGGGGATTTTCCCCGACATCCCGCGCGAACTGTTCGGCCCGATGATGTGCGTGCTGGCGGGACTGGTCCTCGCGACCCACGGTGCCGGGGCCTGGTCAGCGGACGCGCGGCTGCTCCGCCGCCGTTGACCGGCGGGCGACGGCACACCATCTAGGACTCAACGACCGGTGCCCTGCCGATGACGGGGGGCGCAGACGGCCGCAGGCCTGCTTCGGGGGCAAGAGACGATGACCACGCGCACCATCCTGTTCGACAGCCCCTTCCTGCTCGGCTTCGACCATACCCGCGCCCTGATCGACCGTGCCGCCCGCGCTGCGGCCGACAGCTATCCGCCCTACAATGTCGAGCAGCGCGGTGAACACTCGGTGCGTATCTCGCTGGCCGTCGCCGGCTTCGGGCCGGACGATCTGGTGATCACCCTCGAGGGTCGCCAGCTGACCATCGCCGGCAAGCGCGAGCCGGCCCCCGAACAGGCCGACCAGGCCTTCCTGCATCGCGGCATCGCCGGACGCGGCTTCGTCCGAAGCTTCGTCCTCGCGGACGGGCTGGACGTCGATTCAGCCCACCTCGAGCACGGTCTGCTGCATGTCGACATGAGCCGGCCCGAAGACCTGCCGGCCGTCCGGCGCATTCCCATCACGACGGGCTGACCAACGCCCTTTCGCCGCTCGCTGTGTTCGGGGTCGGGCCCCGAAGCCCGTTCCGGGCGTTCGTTCAGTACAAGGAGGCGGTCCCGATGATGCCGACGCCGATCATGACCAGGGAAGATTTCAGGGAACTGGGCGCGCCCGACCTCGTCTATGTGCGCGAGATCCGCGCCTCCGAGGTCATGGCGGATGTCGCCGCCAGCGCCACCAAGGGCCTGTCCGTTGACCCGCAAGCCGTCCTCTATGCCGTACACAGTGCCGACGGCGAGCGGCTGGCCGTAATGCTGGACCGCGCAGCCGCCTTTGCGGCCGCTGTGGCCCATGAGCTGGAGCCCGTCTCGGTCCACTGAGGCGCGGCGTTGACGCGTCGCGCGCGTCGTCATCCCGCCGTGAAATTCAGGCCGCCGTCGCCGGAACCTGATCCCGGACGAACAGGGCGCGGATCGCATCGGTGGTCCGCGCCTGACGCAGTTGTTCGCGGATCTCGGGCGCGCGAAGGGCTCGCGAGACCGCAGCCAGGGCACGCAGATGTTCGGCACCGTCGCAGGGTGGGGCGAACAGGGCGAACAAGAGATCCACGGGCCGGTCATCGACCGCGCCATAGGCGACGGGCGTTTCCAGCCGGACGAACACCGCCGTCACCCGGGTGATGCCTTCAAGCCGGGCATGCGGAACCGCCACGCCTGAACCGAGCCCGGTCGAGCCCAGGGCCTCGCGCTCGAGCAAGGCCTCCATGATCCGGTTTTCCGGCATTCCGAGGACCTGGCCGGCAGCCTCGGCCACCGTGTGCAGGGCCTGACGCTTTGACGAGGCACCACTGCGCAGGACGACGCCGCCGTCCGCCAGCAATTCACCGATGTCCATGAGGAGTTCCCGACTCTGCCCGTCCATCCCGAATGGGCGGGGGCCGTTTAGACCACCCGCCTCTGTTGGGAAAGACTATACGTCGCGACCCTTTACCGAACCGTGTCCATTGATCGACTTCACCGTCCGCTCGGGATCGATCCAGCCCACATTGCCGTCGGGACGGCGATAGACGACCGAGATGCCGCCGTGCGCGGCATTGCGGAACAGCACCACCGGATAGCCGGTCATGTCCAGCTCGAGCACGGCCCTGCCGACCGTGATGGTGCGGATCTCGGACACGGTCTCGGCGATGACCATGCCGACCGGCGGCGGCTCGTCCGGCGCGCCGGCGTCGCCGAAGGCGTCGTCCTCGACCGCGTCCGGGCTGCGCAGGACCATGCTGCGGGCCACGTCACGGGCGGCGTTCTCGGTCTTTTCAGGCGACAGGCCGCGCGGACCAGCGTGATGGTTCTTGAGCCGACGCTTGTAGCGGCGGACCCGCTTCTCGAGCTTCTCAAGCGAGTCGGAAAATGCGGCATGGGCGTCGCCACCGAGGCCGCTGGTGACGATGGCCTCTCCCGAGGCGAGGCGAACCCAGCAGTCCACCTTGAAGCCGTAGCCGTCCTTGGACACCACGACCTCGGCCTCCTGGGCCCCTCGTTCGAAATATTTGCCGATCCCGTCTTCGAGTTCCTGGGAGATGCGCGAGCCTAACGCGTCGCCGACATCCACTTGCTTGCCACTGACCTGGATTTGCATGGTGATAGAACGCGACCGTTCCCGGATGGTGTCAACGTCGATCACCGAAATGTGGTGACGCTTGTTTGTTGGGCCGCGGTCACAAGGCTCCGCCTTGTCGACCCGGAGCCTGTCCTCGGGCCGACCGAAGGTCGGACCCGGGGGCGGCCCGGCGCTTCGCGTATGTCTTGCGCTCAAGCAGCGAGCCGCCGCGCGGCGAGCGATAGCGCCCCACTAGCCCGTTTTCAGCATCCGCTTGCGTTCCACCGACGACGGTATCCGCAGGGCCTCGCGGTATTTGGCCACGGTGCGGCGGGCGATATCGATGCCCGTCTCCTTGAGGATCTCCACGATCCGGTCGTCGCTGAGCACATCGCCGTCGCGGGCCTCGCCGTCGATCATGGCCTTGATCCGGTGACGCACAGCCTCGGCCGAATGGGTCGCGCCGCCGTCGGAGGACTGGATCGAGGCCGTAAAGAAGAATTTCAGCTCGAACACACCGCGCGGAGTCGAGACGTATTTGTTCGAGGTCACCCGGCTGACCGTCGATTCATGCATGCCGATGGCGTCGGCCACGGTCTTGAGATTCAGCGGGCGCAGGAACTCGACACCGAAGGCGAGGAAGGCATCCTGCTGGCGGACGATTTCCGACGACACCTTGAGGATGGTCTTGGCCCGCTGGTCCAGTGACTTGACCAGCCAGCTGGCCTGGGCGGCGCACTCGGCGACGAAGGTCTTTTCTACCTCCGAGCGCGACCCGGCGGCGACCACCCCGTGATAACGCTTGTCCATGATCAGGCGCGGCAGGGTGTCGGCGTTCAGCTCGACCTTCCAGCCGCCGGCCGGATCAGACCGCACATAGACGTCGGGAATCACCGTCTGCGCCGGCTCGCCGCCGAAGCCCGCGCCCGGCCGGGGCGTCAGCGCCTTCAGCTCGGCGATCATCTCGGCCATGTCCTCGGCGTCGACACCGCAGACCTTTCTCAGCCCCGACAGGTCCCGTTTGGCCAGCAGCTCCAGATTGTCGAGCAGACAGCCCATGGCCGGATCGAAACGGTTGCGCTCGATCAGCTGCAGCTTCAGGCATTCGGGCACGGACCGGGCCATGACGCCGGTCGGCTCGAAGCCATGGCAGGTCGCCAGAACGGCCTCGACCCGCTCGAGCGTGATTCCCAGCCGATCGGCAATCTCGGCCAGCTCGCCGCGCAGATAGCCGCCCTCGTCGACGGAATCGATCAGGGTCAGGGCGATGGCGTGATCGGAAGGTGAGAAGCCGGCCTGCGACGCCTGGGCCTGCAGATGCTCCCACAGGGTCATTTCGCGGCTGTCGGGCTGTTCGCGGCCTTCGCCGTCCGGCAGGCCGCCGCCGGAGCCGGCCCGCGACCAGTCGTTGAGCCCGACCTGGGCCTCGCCGACGCCGACATCCTCCATCCGGTCCGAGGTCCGCTCGCCGGGGCTGGCGTCGCCATAGACATCGTCGGAACGGGCATCGAGCGTGCGGTCGGCATCCGTCACCCGACCGTCGTCGAAACTCATCTCGGCGGCGTCATGGCTTTCCGTCGGGGCCGGGGCGTCGATCTCGCCGCCGGGCTCGGCATCCTCGCGCTGCAGCAGCGGGTTGCGCTCCAGTTCGGCCTCAACGAAGGCGTCCAGCTCGAGGTTGGACAGTTGCAGCAGCTTGATCGCCTGCTGCAGCTGGGGCGTGATGACCAGCCCCTGGCCCTGCCGTATCTCCAGCCTCTGTCCGAGCACCGCTTGTCCCCCCAGCCGGGCGTGGCCCGAAACTTGCTGCGGCCACCTTGTGGCCTGACCGGTTAACGGCGTTCTAAACCGCTGGACCTGTCGCCCGCGCTTTGCTCCCCTGTCGGGATCGTCCGTCCCGAGCCCGAGCCCCGATGCGCCCCATCCTGACCGCCCTGCTGCTGCTCGCCCTGCCCGGCGCCGCCTTCGCCCAGTCGAGCCTTGCGCCGGTGATCGACCCCGCCGAAGAGGCCATGGTGCAGACCGTCAACGCCGAGCACGACCGCCACATCGCCCTGCTGGAGCGGATGGTGAACCAGAACAGCGGCACCCTGAATCTGCCCGGTGTCCGTATCGTCGGAGACATGGTCCGGGCCGAGCTGGAGCCGCTGGGCTTCACGGTCCGCTGGGTAGACATGGCCGAAACCGGCCGCGCCGGCCATCTGATCGCGACCCACGAGGGGCCGGGTCGCAACGTCCTGCTGATCGGTCACCTCGACACCGTCTTCGAGGCCGACAACCCCTTCCAGCGGTTCGAGCGCACGGGGATGCGCGCGACCGGTCCCGGCGTCGGCGATGACAAGGGCGGGGTGGTGGTCATCATTGCCGCCCTGCGCGCCATGCAGGCGGCCGGGACACTCAAGGACGCCAATGTCACCGTCTTCCTGACCGGGGACGAGGAACGGATCGGCGCGCCGCTCGCGATCGCCCGCCGCGACCTGATCGAGGCCGGGCGCGCGGCCGCCTTCGCCCTGGAGTTCGAGAACCTGGCGGTCGAGGATGAGGCGGATTTCGGCACCATTGCCCGGCGCAGTTCGTCCAACTGGACCCTGACCACGACGGGCCGCACAGGACACTCCAGCGGGGTGTTCAACGACGCGCTCGGTTATGGGGCGATCTATGAGCTGGCCCGTATCCTCGACGGCTTCCGCCGCGAGCTTCCCGAGCCCAACCTGACCTACAACGTCGGGGTGGTCGCCGGGGGCACGCCCGCCGCCATCGACGCCGAGGGCTTCAATGTCACGGCCTCGGGCAAGACCAATATCGTCGCCTCGACCGCCATCGCCCGCGGCGACCTTCGCACCCTGACACGCGAACAGGATCAACGCGTCAGGGCCCGGATGCAGGCCATCGTCGCCGACAACCTGCCCCGGACCGACGCCGAACTGGTCTTTGGCGAGGGCGGCTATCCGCCCATGGCACCGAGCGAGGGCAACCGCGCCCTGCTGGCCCGGCTGAACGCGGTCAACCGCGACCTCGGCCTGCCCGAAATGGCCGAATACGACCCCGCCCGCCGCGGGGCCGCCGACAGCGGCTTCGTGGCCGGGGATGTCGACACCCTGGGCGGCCTCGGCATGGCCGGCGGCAATGCCCATGCGGACGGGGAATGGGTCGATCTGGACAGCCTGGTGCGGCAGTCCCAGCGGGCCGCGGTGCTGATCAGCCGGTTGAGCCTGGGCGAGTGACAAATGTCATCCCGGACACCGCGAAGCGGTGGGCCGGTCTGATGGGATGACGAGGGTTCGCGCAGTGCGCGGCAACCGGTGCCGCCCGTGTCAGCGGTCAGGGTTCGATGGACGCCCGATCGTGATTTCCAGCTGCCACTCATAGCCGCCGTTGCCGTCATAGATCGACCGCGGCGTTCCTGGCGGGAGCAGGCGGGCGCTATCCGCACCAAACGCCCACGTCTTCCGACGACCATTCGACACCGCGACATCAACCTTGGCATCAGGCGTGACGAGGCTGAACAGATTCATCTCCAGAGCCTGTTCATCCGCTTTCAATCGGAACTCGGCCTCGGCCCAGGTACCGGCACCGGAGGGCGTCCGCCTGTAGTCTTCGATCAAATCGAAGCGGGCCTCGGCCGGAGGTCGCGCAGGTTCCGAAAAGCCCGAGCCCAGGAGCCAGGCCTCGAGCCGACGGGCCTTCTCCATGGCTTCGGCCAGAAGCAGGGGACGGTTCTGCCAGGAGAAGGTCACGCGATCGAGTCGCCGTGTTTCCCAATCGAGCGACATCAAGAGGACGGTCTGTCCCATGCCGCCGACGTTGTCGAAAAGGAAAGGACCGGCCGGGGTCGCCCACGCCAGGCTGACCGGGTCGTCGGTGTGGAAGATGAGGCCATCTCTGACGGGCGACCGCGTCTCCAGTCCTGCGGGGATTTCACCACCGAGCTGAAAGGTAAAGGTCTGGTCAGCCAAGGGACCAGATGCTGCGAGACAGGCCACCAGTTCCGGCGGCGGCGGATCCAATGGACTGGACACTCCGCAAAGGTCCCATCGTTGGTGCGGCGTTTCGCCTTGATCTGCGGCGTTCTGGGCGAAGGCTTGCGTGCCGGTCACCAACGCGCAGGCGACAGCCAGCAGGAGGCGACTGGGGGCCGGAGCTTTTGCCCTAGCCATACATGTCGCCCAGATAGACCCGGCGCACTTCAGGGTCGCGGATCACATCCTCGGCCTTGCCCTCGAAAAGCACGGCTCCGCCCGAGATGATCGAGGCGTGGTCGATGATTTCCAGCGTCTCGCGGACATTGTGGTCCGTAATCAGGACGCCGATGCCCTGACCGGCCAGATAGCGGATGACCTGACGGATGTCGGCGATGGCCAGGGGGTCGATGCCGGCGAAGGGTTCGTCCAGCAGCATGAAGGACGGCTTGCCCGCCAGGGCCCGGGCGATCTCGCAGCGCCGCCGCTCGCCGCCCGACAGGCCCGAGGCCGGGGCGTGGCGCAGGTGGTCGATACGAAGTTCCTCCAGCAGGCGGCTGGTCTCCTCGGCGATGGCCGCCTTGCCGGTATGGTGCAGCTCCACGACCGCCATGACGTTGTGCTCGACCGTCATGCCGCGGAAGATCGAGGCTTCCTGGGCCAGATAGCCCAGCCCCATGCGGGCGCGCTGGTACATCGGCTGGGCCGTGATGTCCTCGCCGTCCAGCCAGATGGTCCCGCTGTCGGGCGGGATCAGGCCGGTGATCATGTAGAAACAGGTGGTCTTGCCGGCGCCGTTGGGCCCCAGCAGGCCCGCGACCTGACCCCGCTCGACATGCAGGGAGACGTCGCGCACCACCTGTCGCTGGCCAAATGAGCGGGCGATATGCTCGACCCGCAGGCCCGTCAGGCGCGCGGGCTCAGCCGCCGGAGCCGAAGCCGCCGGCGTCTCGATCACATTGAGGGCTGAGAGTTCCTTGCGCGCCAAAGGTCAGACCGAGCCGGGGCTCAGTTCCCGCCGTTCTGGGGGTAGAAGACGCCGCGAATGCGCCCGCCGTTCGATCCAGAACCGCCCGCCATGGTGACCGCCTGGGTCTCGGTATTGTAGGTCAGCCGGCCACCCGTCATGACATTCTGGCCCTGGGTCACGATGACATCACCCGTTATGACCACCAGGTTATCCCCCGGCGTATAGACGGCCCGGTCGCCACGAATGGTCTGATCAGGCGTGACGAAATAGACGTTGCCGATGGCCTCGATCCGTTCGATCCCGCTATCGACACCGGAACCATTGATGGCGTCGGCACGGAGGCGATTCTGACCCTGGATGACTTCAGCGCGGCCGCGCAGGGACAAGCTGTTGGGCGTGGCTTCGCCGGCGTCAGCGCCATAGGAGATGGCCTCGTTGCCCATTCGGGGAGCCGTCTGTGCGTCGCCCATGGTCGGCAGGGCCAACAGCGCCAGCGTCGTCACCGCGATGGTCAGCACTCTGGACTTGGTCATCGGTTGGAACCTCCGGCGTTGATCGTGCCGCGTATCTTGTTTTCGCCGGCGCCCCGAAACTCGACGCGCGCCCCTTGTTCCCGGATCACATAGGACGAAGCGGTGATGGTTCCAAGCGGACCGGAACCCTGAACGCCCTTGTTCCCGGTCACGACACCGGTCGCGGTGTCGACCACCGCCTCGGGCGTCACCAGGGTAAAGCCCGAGCCGCCGTCGGAAATCCGCACATTGGGGCCAATGATGACGGTCTTGCCGGCCTCGTCATAGACCCCGGCGTCGGCGGTCAGGGTGGTGACCTTGCGGCCTCCGAGGTTCAACCGCAGCGCCGGGCCGACCAGTCGGTAGCGGCCGGTGTCGGGATCGCGGACGGCCCCGTCGGCACCGATCACGAAGCTGCGGCCCGCGGCGTCCTGGCCGTGGAAGCGCAGGGCGTCGAGGCGGATCTCGCGGCTGGTTCCGGCCTTGCGCTCGACGTCGGACATGACGCTGCGCAGCACGATCCAGCTCACCGTGCCGCCGGCCAGAAGAATGATCGCCACCGGCAGCACCCGGCGCAGCAGTTGCACCCGTCGCGACCGCACGCGGAAGGCCCGGGCCGTCGCGGCGACACGGACCTCGTCCTGATGCGCATGGCTGTCGGCGGGATCGGTCATCAGCTGTGCGCGAAAACGTCCATCTCGTCCCAGCCCGCGAGGTCGAGCGCAGAGCGGGTCGGCAGGAAGTCGAAACACTGGCGGGCCAGCTCAAGCCGGCCCTCGCGGGCCAGCATCTCGTCCAGCCGGACCCTGGCGGCGTGCAGATACAGGACGTCAGAGGCGGCGTACTCCAGCTGGGCGGGCGACAGCTCGGCCGCCCCCCAGTCGCTGGACTGCTGCGCCTTGGACAGATCGACGCCGACCAGTTCGCGCACCACATCCTTGAGACCGTGACGGTCGGTATAGGTGCGCGCCAGTCTGGAGGCGATCTTGGTGCAATAGACCGGCCGGGTCTCGACGCCGAGATGCAGCTGGAACATGGCGATGTCGAACCGACCGAAATGGAACAGCTTCAGCACCTTCGGATCGGTCAGCAGCCGCTTCAGGTTCGGGCAGTCATAGCCCGGGCGGTCCATGCGCACGACATGGGCGTCCCCGTCGCCGGCCGACAGCTGCACCACGCACAGCGGATCGCGGCGGAAGCGCAGCCCCATGGTCTCGGAATCGATCGCGACCTCTGGGCCGAGATCGAGGCCGGCGGGCAGGTCGCCTTCGTGGAAATGGATGGTCATGCGGTTCAGAGACTCGTTCGACGAAAGACGGCGTCGCCCTCAACTAGCCGAGCGCCGCGCGCGAGGCGATAGGGCGTAAGCATGCGCCCAAAACAGAAACGGCGCCGCACCGAAGTGCGACGCCGTCTGAATATTGGTGCCCAGGAGAGGACTCGAACCTCCACGACATTTCTATCACTGGCACCTGAAGCCAGCGCGTCTACCAATTCCGCCACCTGGGCCCAGACGTTTCGCGCTTGCGCACATATCCGTCCGGAAGGCGCGGACCCTTAAGGCAGGGTCCGGGGGCGGTCAACAGGGATTTGTGGCCTTTGCGTTGCGAGCATCGCGGCCATCGTCTAATCCCCGGCGCGTCGAGGGTTTCCTGTCCTCGCACCACTGCCTTTCGGAGCCTGTCATGAACGAAGTCGCACCCGGCCTTGTCACCGTCTTCGGCGGCTCCGGTTTCGTCGGCAGCCAGGTGGTCCAGTCGCTGGCCAAACGCGGCTGGCGGGTGAGGATCGCCTGCCGTCGCCCCGACCGGGCCTGGAAGCTGCAGACCTCCGGCACCGTCGGCCAGTTCCAGTCGGTCCGCTGCGACGTGACCCGCCCCGCCGATGTCGAGGCCGCCCTGCGTGGCGCGGACGCGGCGATCAACCTCGTCGGCATCCTGTATGAATCCGGCCGTCGCAGCTTCCAGAGCCTGCATGTCGAGGCTTCGCGCAACATCGCCGAGGCCTGCGCCGCCGGCGGCGTCGGCCGTCTGGTGCAGGTTTCGGCGATCGGCGCCAGCCCGGAAAGCCCCTCCGACTATGCCCGGTCCAAGGCCGCAGCCGAAATGGCAGTGCGCGAGATCAAGCCGGACACGGTGGTGATCCGCCCGTCGATCGTCTTCGGCGCTGGCGACGATTTCCTCAACCGCTTCGCCGCCCTGGCCTCGATGGCCCCGGCCCTGCCGCTGATCGGCGGCGGCCAGACGAAATTCCAGCCCGTCTATGTCGCCGATGTGGCCGAGGCCATTGCCCGCGCGACGGCGGCATCCGAGGCCGCAGGCCGTACCTTCGAACTGGGCGGGCCGGCCGTCATGACCTTCGAGGATGTTCTGAAGCTGATCCGGCGCGAGACCTACCGGAGCTTCGCCCTGGTGCCCCTGCCCTTCTTCGCGGCCCGCGCCATCGGCTCAATGGCCCAGCTGAGCACCCTGGTCGGCATTGCTCCCGTGCTGACCCGCGACCAGGTCCTGCTGCTGCAGGACGACAATGTCGTTGCGGACGGTGCCGAGGGTCTCGCCGCCCTGGGCATCGAGCCCACCGGCATTGAGGCCATCGCCCCGACCTACCTCTGGCGCTACCGCCGGGGCGGCCAGTTCGCAGAGGCTCCGGCGGCCTGAGGCCTGCGCTGCCGACCGCTGGTTCGCCACAACGACCACAACGGGGTCACGACGGACACAACGGGTCCTGAGAGGCTGACAGGCCCGCACTTGCCGCCGATCGAAAAATGCGGCGAACGCCGCAATTTCAGGTCGCGCGGAAGACGACAGGAACCCGGAAGCATCCGCGGTCCCGTCGTGTCCGCTGTGCCCTCCGTCGTGTCCGTTGTGATGAACCTCCCGGCCACCGCACGCTGTACGTCAGCGCCAGCCTGACTCAGTAGAGCCAGATCGCCAGCAGGCCGACGGTGCCGACCAGGATCCGCCATGCCGAGAATGGCGCGAAGCCGTAGCGGCCCACGAAATCGACCAGGAAGCGGACCACGAACAGGCCGCTGAAGAACGACACCACAAAGCCGATCGCGATCAGGCTCGCCACATCGTTCGTGATGAGTTCGCGGCTCTCCCAGAAATCCAGGCCGAACGCGCCGACCATGGTCGGAATGGCGAGGAAGAAGGAAAACTCGGCCGCCGCCTTCTTGTCGACGCCCAGCAGCAGGCCGCCGACGATCGTCGCCCCGCTGCGCGACACGCCGGGGATGATGGACAGGCACTGCCAAAGTCCGACGCCCAGCGCCGTCTTCCAGGACAGCTTCATCGCATCCTCGGCCAACTCACGCTGTTCGAGGGTCTCCACGCCGTTCCGGACCACGCGCCGCAGACCCATGGTCCCGGCGTCCGACCAGCGCTCCAGCACAATCAGGGCGATACCGCCGACGATCAGGCTGATGCAAACGATCGTCGTGTTGAACAGCACGTCCTTGATGAAGTCATGGAACAGCAGGCCCAGCAGCGCCGAGGGGAAGAAGGCCAGCAGGACGGAGATGGCGAACCGCCGCGCCGCGGGGTCCTTGCCCGGCAGACCCAGCAGCACCTTCCACAGCCGGGCGAAATAGACGGCCACCACGGCCAGGATCGCGCCCAGCTGGATCATGACGATGAAGGTGTCCCAGGGCGTATTGGGCAGGCCCAGCGCTTCCTTGGCCAGCAGCAGATGGCCGGTCGACGAGACGGGGATGAACTCCGTCAGCCCCTCGACGAGCCCGAGAATGATTGCCGCGATCCAGTCCTGCACGCACGCCCCCCAGTCCAAGGGCCGTCAGTGCGCGCCCGGTTCGGGTCCCACATAGCGCAGCCGCGCCCGGATAGGCGAGCCATTCGTCGCCTGATCCAGCGCATGACCCAGAAAACCGGCCAGACGCCCCAGCAGCAACAGGTCTCCGGCGGCGTCGCGCGGCAGTTCGAGACGCCGGGCGATAACGGCCAGCGCAAGGCCGAAATTGGCCGGTCGCCCGGTCGCCGCCTCGCCCTCCTGTACGGCGCGGGACAGGTCAGCCGGCAGGTCAGCCGCGCTGATCAGCGCCGCGGCCCGTGGATCGCCGGCCGGATAGTCAGCGCTGCCGAAGCCGGCCAGGCCGCTGGCGGCATGCGCCCGGCGCGCCGCGTCCGTGGCCTGGCGGCGTACCGCCACCACCCAGTCGGACGCCCGCGTCAGTTCGGCCATCGCCTCGGATCCGGTCAGGGTCATCAGTCCGGAGAAGGCCGCCGCCGCGGGGGCCGCACCGCCGTCGGCCGCGGCCCGGGTCGCCAGCACCGAGGCATTCATCCCGTTGTCCGCCGACAACACCAGGGCGCGGCGGATCAGATGGGCATCGCGGTCCGGCGTCTTCCACGATCGCGCCAGTCGCTGGTGAAGAAACAGGCGAGGGCCCGAGCCGGCCGCGGCGTCCACGGCCTCGTCCAGCACCCGGGCGCACTCCAGCCGCAGACTCTCGACGGTGCGTGGCTTGGGATCGGCGTCCTCCTCGGCGCGCCGCGCCAGGGCCGCAAACAGGCGGGCCCGGATCGACCCGCCAGGGACGGCACCGACGCGCGGCCGGACTTCGGCGAAAGGGTTTGCGGACTGGGCGTCCCACAACCGACGGGCCACGTCCTCCAGCGTCGCCGTCTCGGCCAGCTGGACGGCATCCAGCCCGCGATAGAACAGCCGGCCGCCGTCAATCACCGTCAGGGACGATGAAACCTCGGCTTCGCCCCGGCTGGCCACGCGCGGAACACGCCGATGCGCCAACTGTTCGTCATCGTCGACGACTTCGCCGCTCAGCCGGGCGATATCCTGCACGGCATAGAGGCTGCGACGCGGATCCACCGGGTCCGGCCGGGCCGCGATACGGCCCCGGCTGACATAGGCATAGAGGGTCTGGGTCTTGACCCCGAGGCGAGCCAAGGCCTCTCCGCGACCGATCCAGCGGACGGATTCCATGGCCGGGTCGACACGCTCCAAGTCGCAACCTCCGCAGGGAGCGTCAGGCTCCTGCCCCTGTTAGGTTAACACCATGGGGCCTTTTCATGACGATCCCGCTAACGGTCTGATCAGACTGGCCTTGGCAGGGAAGGGGCTTTCCGCGACAAGGCGTCAATGACGTCCGCCGCCGCGCCTATCGATATCCATGCCGAGGGTCACGCCTCGACCCGTGCCGTGACCCGGCTTTCGGTCGGGGTCGCCGTGGTGCTGATCGCGCTCAAGGCCTTCGCCCTCGGTGCGTCCGGCTCGGTTTCGATCCTTGCCTCCCTGGCCGATTCGGCGCTGGACCTGCTGGCGTCGCTCGGCGTGTTCTTTGCCGTGCGCTGGGCCGCCACGCCTTCTGACGAGGATCACCGCTACGGCCACGGCAAGGGCGAGGCCCTGGCCGCCCTCGTCCAGGCGGGTCTCGTCTTCGCCTCGGCCCTGTTCATCGGCTGGGAGGCCGTCCAGCGCATCCTGGACCCCCGGCCTGTCGCCTCGGGCTACTGGGCTGTGCTGGTCATTCTGATCTCGATCGCCCTGACGGGCTGGCTCGTCTGGATGCAGGGGCGGGCCATGCGCCGGAGTGGCTCCATGGCGGTCGCCGCCGACCGGGCCCACTATGCCGGCGACCTTGCGGCCAATGGCGTAGTCCTGATCGGCGTGATCTCCGGATCCTTCCTGGCCGCACCCGGTCTCGATGCGGCAGCGGGCCTGATCGTCGCGGTCTGGCTGTTCTGGGGTGCGCTGGGGGTCCTTGGGACAGCCGCCGACCATCTGGTCGACAAGGCCGTGCCCGATGCAGACCGCATCACCATCACCACTGCCGTCCTGGCCGACCCCCGCATCTCGGGCGTGCACCAGCTGCGCACCCGGATGGCCGGCCCGTCGATGATGATCCAGATGCACATCGACCTCGAGCCGACCCTGACCCTCGACGCCGCCCACGCCATCGTCGTCGAGGCCGAAAACCGCCTTCTGGCCGCCTTTCCCCGTGCCGACATCCTGATCCACCCCGACCCCCGCGGCCGGGGCGAGCGTCACGAGCCGGCGGCCGTCGGGGACCCTCAACCCGACCTCAACTAGCGCGAAGTGCGGCAGGCCGACCCAAGACAGCTAACGCGGACTTAACGCCCTGCCGTGCAAGACAGCGGCATGCCGAGCTTCGTCCTCTATCATTTCGCCTTCGATCCGGGCTCGCGCGCCGTACGACTGGCGCTGGGCGAAGCGCGGATCGAATTCTCCGAGACCCCCGTCCGGCCCTGGGAAGACGGCTGCCCGGTCGCAGCGCTGAACCCTTCGGGCATGCCGCCGGTGCTCCAGGTCGCGGACCCTGCCGGTCGACCCCTGACCCTGTGCGAACCCGCCGCCATACTGGGCTGGCTGGAGGAACGGACGACCGAGCCCTTCCTGATGCCCGCCGATGAGGCCGAACGGGCCGAGGTGCGGCGCCTGCTGGCCTGGTTCGACCGTCGGTTCACTGACGAGGTCAACGCCGTCCTGCTGCATGAGCGGATGGAAAAGCCCCTGCTGCGACTCGGCCCGCCCGAGGCCCGCGCCCTGCGCGCCGGACGCGAGGCACTGAAGTCGCATCTGGTCATGATGGAGGGCCTGCTGACCCAGCGCGACGCCCTGGCCGGCCGCCACATCAGCCAGGCCGATATCGTCGCCGCGGCCCATCTGTCGGTGCTGGACTATTTCGGCGAGGTCTCATGGGCGTCGTATCCGGGTCTCAAGACCTGGTACATGAAGCTGAAGTCGCGCCCCTGTTTCCGGCCTTTGCTGGCCGACCGCTTTCCGGGCGTCCACGCCTCGGCCTGGTACGCGGATCTGGATTTCTGATTTCGCCGGACGGGGCGGTATGGGAGAGAAGGCCATGCCGGTCGACCCCCGCGATACCTTCCGTCAAAGCGCCGCGGCCCTCGGCTTCGACGTCTGCCGCTTCGCCTCGGCCTCAGAGCCGTGGAGCGCCGGCGAACGGCTGGCCCATTTCGTCGAGGCGGGGCGGCACGGCGACATGGGCTGGATGGAGACGACCCTTGAGCGCCGCGCCCATCCCACCGCCATGTGGGACGGTGCCCGGACCGCCGTGGTGCTGGGCCTCAACTACGGCCCCGAACACGACCCGCTGCCCGAAATGGCCGACCGTTCCGCCGGCTACATCTCGGTCTACGCCCGGGGCGACGACTATCACGAGGTCATCAAGGGTCGCCTGAAGACGCTGGCAGGCCAGATTGCCGCCCGCACGGGCGAGGACGTCAAGGTCTTCGTCGACACGGCCCCGCTGATGGAGAAGCCGCTGGCCCAGCGCGCCGGCCTCGGCTGGCAGGGAAAGCACACCAATCTGCTCAGCCGCAGCCACGGCAATTGGCTGTTTCTTGGCGTGATCCTCTGCGCCGCCGAACTCGAACCCGATCCGCCCGAAAGCGAGCACTGCGGCTCCTGTACAGCCTGTCTGGACGTCTGCCCGACCAACGCCTTCCCTGCCCCGTTTCAGCTGGATGCGCGGCGGTGCCTGTCCTATCTGACCATCGAGTTCGCGGGGCCCTGGCCGGAAGAGTTCCGGACGGCGACCGGCAGCCGTCTTTATGGCTGCGACGACTGCCTGGCCGTCTGCCCCTGGAACAAGTTCGCCGCCGCCTCGCGGGAGTCGCGTGTGCAGGCGCGCGCGGCCCTGGTCTCGCCCCGGCTGGCCGATCTCGCCGCCCTCGACGACGCCGCCTTCCGCGCCCTGTTCGCCAGGAGCCCGGTGAAGCGGATCGGTCGCAACCGCTTCGTACGCAACGTCCTCTATGCGATCGGCAACAGCGCCGACGCGGGGCTGTTGCCCGCGGCGGAGCGGCTGCTGGACGACCCGGACGCCGTGGTGCGGGACGCTGCACTGTGGGCGGTGGGACGACTGAGGGAGACCGCCCCGGCGTCCTAACCTTCCGCGACGGCCCCGCCGCGCTCGCCGCCAGGTGCGCGGGCGATGTCCAGCAACTTCAGCCGGAACACCATGACCGCATTGGGCGGAATGCCCGGGCGGCCCTGTTCGCCATAGCCGAGCGCCGGGGGCAGATAGACGATCCATTCATCGCCGACCCGCATCTGCTGCAGGATTTCCGTCCAGCCCGGCACCACGTCACTGACGGTGAACACCGCCGGCTGACCGTTCTGGAAGGAGCTGTCGAACACCGTCCCGTCGGTCAGGGTGCCTTCATAGTCGACGCGGACCAGATCGTTGCGGTCCGGGTGCTCGCCGCCGGACGGCCCCGACCGCACGACCTTGTACTGGACACCCGACGGCAATGTTTGCACGCCCTCCACCCGGGCGTTGGACGTCAGGAAGAACTCGGCCGCACGCAGATTCTGTGCCGCCGTCTCGTCCGGGGCCGCTGTTCCCCGATCACAGGCTGCCAGCGGCCCGGCGAGGACCGCGATCATCGCCAGCGCCGAAACGCCCTTAGCCCATCCGTAGTTCATATCCCGCCTCTTCCAGTCCAAGCCTGATTTCGTTCGCATGCGCCTCGCCGCGCGTCTCGACCATGATGTCGAATTCCGCGCCCTTGGCCGGTACGTCCAGCGCCAGCCGGTTGTGCACCACATCGATGATATTGCCACCCAGACCGCCGATGACGGCGCTCATCTTTGACAGCATGCCGGGGCGGTCGTCGCCGAGGATGCGATAGACGATCATCTTCTTCTCGCGCACCAGTTCGCGGTTCAGGACCACGGCCAGCATACGGGCATCGATATTGCCGCCGCACAGCACCAGCCCGACCTTCATGCCCCGGAATTTTTCAGGGTAGGCCAGAAGGGCCGCCAGGCCGCCGGCCCCCGCCCCCTCGGACACGGTCTTCTCGAGGGTGGCATAGTAGGAGACGGCGGTTTCGAAATCCGCCTCCTGGCAGACCATCACCTCCTCGACGAGCGGATCGGCGATGGCAAAGGGGATGTCGCCGACGGCCTTGATGGCGATGCCCTCGGCAATGGTCTGTCCGCCGCATTTCGGCGTTTCGCCTCGGCGTCTGGCGCTGAATGAGGGATACATGGCCGCCTCGACGCCGAAGATGCGGATGTCCGGCTTCATCGCCTTCGCCGCCACCGAACAGCCGGCGATCAGTCCGCCGCCGCCGATGGGGATGATCAGCGCTTCCAGATCCGGTGCGTCCTCCAGGAACTCCACCGCACAGACGCCCTGCCCCGTCACGATCCCTGCGTCATCGAAGGCCGAAACGAACACAAAGCCCTTCTCGTCGCGGAGCCGGTGGGCCTCCTCGGTCGAGCCGGTGAAATCGAGACCCTTGATCACCACCGTCGCGCCGTGGGCACGGGTTCCGTCCGCCTTCACGAACGGGGTCCCCTCGGGCATCACAATGGTCACCGGCACACCCAGCCGGGCACCGTGATAGGCCAGGGCCTGGGCGTGGTTGCCCGCGCTGGCCGCCACCACGCCGCGTTTGCGCTCGTCCGGTGTCAGCTGCAGCAGCCGGTTCAGGGCCCCGCGCTCCTTGAAGCTGCCGGTGAAATGCAGATTGTCGAACTTGACCCAGACCTCTGCCCCGGTCAGCCGGGAAAGCCGACGCGAATAGCGCACCGGCGTGCGGTCGACCTGGCCGGCGATACGATCGCGGGCCGCCAGAATGTCGTCAAACGTGACTGTCATGGACGCTCCCTATACCCGGTCTGTGCCGGGTTGATGCGCGCTTTTGGCCCACGGTCCGATGCGCCGCAACCTTGACCTTATGACGGCGTTGAGCGTCTGATCGGGACGTTCGGCCCACGCCCTTGATGGAGAGAGCCTGCATGTCCGCCCGCCACCTGATCGCCGTCGTCGCGGTCGCGGCCTCGCTGGCCGCCTGCGAGACCGTTCCCACGAACAGTTCCGGGTCGGGCTCCCGGGGCTCTTCCGCGGCTTTCAGCGCCGAAGACTTCGCCTGGTCAGCGGGATCAGGTCGCGCCTCCATCGACGGTCGCGTCGCCTTCAGCCGCGATGGCCAGGCCTTTACCTGCACCGGCTCGGTCGCCCTGACGCCCTACACGCCCTACACGCGCGCACGGTTCCAGACCCTCTATGGATCCACCGACCGGGCGGCCATTCCGGAGGCCGTGGTGCGCGCACGCACGGTGCCCGACCCCAACGCCGACTATCGCTCCTTCGTCCGCTCGACCACCTGCCAGAACGGCCGGTTCGAATTCTCGGGACTCCCGGATGGAGACTGGTTCATCATCATACCCGTCAGCGCCGGTGGAGACCGCATCGTTCTGATGCGGCGCATCGGTACCCGAGGCGGGCGCGTGTCCGTCACCCTGTAAGCGTTTTGCCTGCCCGTGCCTGTTGTCTTTGGGGCCGCGTTTCCGGCCGCTTCGGAGAGTTAACCATGTTCCGTCTCGCCCTGATCGCCGCCGCAGGCCTGAGCCTGTCCGCCCTTCCCGCTGCCGCCCAGTCCTGGGGCGGAACCTATGACGCCGGATATCGGAGCGGCGACAACTACCGTTCGTATGACAGCGGATATGGCGAACGACCCTACCAGGGCGGATACGGATACCGGTCCTACAACGACGGCTACAGCCCCCGTCGCTCCAACGCCGTGCTGTCGAATTTCGACTGGCGCAGCCAGCTGGACCGGCCGGGCGACTACCGCTGCGATCAGTTCCAGGACGCCAACCGGGAGGACTGCGGTGACCGCTGGCGCGACCAGCGCCGTCAGGCCAGCCCGCAGGCGCGGCGCGACTATCGCGAGCTGGCCGGCTATGGCCACGGCCGGTCCGGCTACGGCAATCGCAGGGGTTATGGCTCGGCCTGGAACTATGGCCATGCCCAGGGCTCGACCACCTATCACGGTGCCTATGGCCGTCCCGACCACGTCTATCCGGGCGGGGGAACCAGCTACGGCGGCTACAGCGGTGGCTATGGCAGCGGCTACGGATCGCGCGCCGACTGGTGCCGCGCCACCTATCGCTCCTACGACCCGCGCACCGGCTATTACCGCGCCTACAGCGGCCAGCTGATCTACTGCGGCTGACGCGCTGAAGCGCAAGCGACCGCGTCTCGCGCGATAGCGTCCCCGCATAATGCCGCCCATCCGATCACGGATCCGTGGATAACCGCCGTTCGCCTTTGTTTGGCCTTGTCTGACCCGCTTCGGTGCCCGTGACCCGCAAGGGGCGGTGGATCAGGGAGCGCGTACATGTCCCAGCACAACATTTCCGGTTCGGAAGTCTTCGGACCCAAGCCCGGCGTCCTGCTGCGATCGGTCAGGACCAGCGGCCTGAGGCGCCAGCGCGCTGCCCGGACCTGGGCGGCCTTCATCGCCGGCGCGATCGTCGCTGTGGCAGGCGGAGCCATCGCCATGGCAGCCATCTTCGGACCGACCCTGTTCGGCTAAAGATCCGTCCGGAGCCCTGCGGCTTGTTGCTGGACATCGCCGCCCGTCGCTGATTGGATCGGTCGGTCAGTGGGGGCGACATCAGATGACATCTTCGGGATCTGCGGCTGCGCGCCCGGTGCGCGACAGGGTCTTCTTCACCTCCATGGCGGCGATCATCCTGGTGGTGATCTTCATCGGTTTCGCCCCCAGCTACTATCTGCGTGGCATCCTGCCGGCACCCCATCCCTATGAGCCCATCAGCCCCGTGGTCATGCTGCACGGCGTGGTGTTTTCTGCATGGGTGATCCTGTTCGGCATCCAGGCCAGCCTGGTGGCGACCAACCGGGTCGCCGTGCATCGCCAGCTCGGCAAGGTCGGCATGGTCCTGATCGCGGTCATGATTCCCCTCGCGATCCTCACCGCGCTTCAGGGGGTCGACCGGCCATTTTCGAGGCCGCCGGGGATCCCCGGGCTGACCTGGCTGGCGGTGCCCCTGCTGGACGTACCGGTTTTCGGCGGCCTGATCGTCGCGGCACTGGCGTTTCGCCGAACCCCGGCCATCCACAAGCGCCTGATGCTGATCGGCATGATCGATCTGTTGCAGCCTGCGCTCGGGCGAATTCCGGACCCGGCATGGCTGCCGATGGCGCTCTCACCGGTCCAGACACTGGTGTTCCTGGTGCCGCTGTTCGTCTGGGACCTGTTCACCCTGAAACGGATCCACCCGGCCACCCTCTGGGGAAGCGCCGTCATTGCTGCCGTGATGTTCACCGTCCCGCTGATCTGGACCTCACCGGCCTGGCTGGCCTTCGCCGGCTGGGCCCACGGGCTGATCGGCTGATCAGGCCAGCCAGACCATCCGGCGCGTCTCCGCCTCGGTGCCTCGCGCGCGGCTGAAACCCCGGCGCACCTCGCCCGTATAGAGAAAGCCGGCCTTTTCCAGCACCCGGCCTGACGCCGGATTGTCGGTGAAATGACCGGCCATCAGGGCCCGGCGCTTCCATGCCCTCGACGCCCAGGCGGTGGCCCCCTGCAGGGCCTCGGTCGCGAAACCCCGCCCCCAGAACGGCCGGGCGATCCAGTAGCCGACCTCGGGCGCAGGATCGCCGTCTTCGAACAGGCCGATGACGCCGACCGGGCCATGGTCCTCGTGTTCGATCAGGAAGGTGCGCGCCCGGGCCGGATCCTGCACGGCCACCTTCAGCACGAATTCCTCGGCGTCCCCGATCACATAGGGATGAGGCATTCGCAGCGTCATGCGAGCGATCGCCGGGTCATTGGCGAGGGTCGCCAGCCGGCTGATGTCCTGGGCACCCGGCGAGCGCAGGGCCAGACGCCGCGTCTCAATGACGGGAGAGGGTTCGATCACGCACATGACACAGGCCTCGTTCGATCTGCCGCCTCCTTGGAGGGCTCGGGCGGCTTCGAGGCGGGGAAACGCAAACGGGGAGCCTGGTGATCCAGACTCCCCGCGGAAACTTGTCCCTGGTCCGGATCGCGGCTCTCGAGCCTTGCGCGATCCGGGTGCTAATCGGTCTTCGCGCTACTCGGCGGCCATGGCCTGTTCGGTGGCCGGGAGAATCGACACGTAACAACGGCCATTCGCCTTCTTGGTGAACTTCACCGCACCGTGGGCGGTCGCGAACAGGGTGTGGTCGCGGCCAAGGCCGACGTTGTCACCGGCGTGGAAGGTGGTGCCGCGCTGGCGCACGAGGATGTTGCCGGCCAGAACGTTCTCGCCGCCGAACTTCTTCACGCCGAGGCGCTTGGAATGAGAGTCGCGACCGTTACGCGACGAACCACCGGATTTCTTGTGAGCCATAGGTCTGCTCCCTGTCTCTAACTGTTCTTACGCTTCGTCGGTGGAGGCGGGCTTGGCCTTGGGCGCAGCCTTCTTGGCCGGAGCCTTCTTGGCGGCGGCTTCAGCCTTCGGAGCGGCAGCGGCCTTGGCGGCCTTGGCCGGCTTGGCTTCGGTCGCTTCGACGCGCGGGGCCAGGCCACGGGCGCGCAGGTTCATTTCGGCCTTGGTCATCAGCGAGGTCTCGCCGTCCCATTTGGCCTTCTGGCCGGCACCGTCGATGCCGGTGATGCGCAGGACCGATTCCATCTGGCGATGGCCGTTGGTACGGCGATAGCCCTGACGGCGGGTCTTCTTGAAGATCTTGATCTTCTCGCCCTTGCGGGTCTCGACCAGGGTCGCGGCGACCGCGGCACCCGCGATCAGCGGGGCACCCAGGGTCACGCCCTTTTCGCCGCCCAGCATCAGGACGTCGCCGAACGAAACGTTCGAACCGGCCTCGCCGTCGAGCTTCTCGACCACAATGACGTCGCCCGGTTGAACCCGGTACTGCTTGCCGCCGGTCTTGATCACCGCGTACATGTTGAAGCCTCAGCGAAACGCAAAAAGAATAAGCCCGACGGGGGACCCCCTCGGGCGAAGAGCGGCGACATAGACGCACAGGGGTGTTCGAGTCAACGCGGACGGGCGAAAAAACGAGGCCCGGCCGATCATCCGGCCGGAATGAGGCATTGCTCTGGACTGTTATAAAATAACATTCTATGAGGGCCGACGATGACACCGGCCGATCTCCAGCAACCCGTTCTGTTGTCCCTGCTGGGGGCCGGTTTCGTCACGGCCTTCCTGCATGCCGCCCTGCCCACCCACTGGCTGCCGTTCGTGCTGGTCGGACGCGGGCAGCGCTGGACCCTGCCGCAGGTGTTGGCCACCGTGGCCACGGCGGGCCTGGCCCACATCCTCTCGACCGCCCTGGTCGGCGGCCTGATCGTGGCGGCCGGCCTCGCCATGGATCAGTGGATTTCCGGCATGCTGCCCCTGGCCTCAGCCGGGTTGCTGTTCCTGTTCGGCGGCCACTATCTGCTTCGCGCCGTGCTGCGCGCCCCGGTCATGGCGGGTGGGCCTGCCCTGGCCCTGTCCGAACCGACCGTGTCGCATGCCGCCGCCTTCTGGGGTCTGGTGGCGATGTTGGCCATTTCGCCCGGCGAGGTGCTGCTGCCGATCTATCTGTCGCAGGCGACCCAGGGCCCCCTGGTGCTGGCCGCCCTGACCCTGGCCTTCGCTGCCGGTACGATTCTGGGCATGGGGCTGTTCACTGGCCTCGCGCGCGCCGGCTGGTCGGTGCTGCGGCTGGAGCGCTGGGCCCGCTATGAGAGCATCATCCTCGGCGTAGCCCTGATCCTGATCGGCCTTCTCGTGATCCTGCGCCCGCACTAAGGATAGCGGCATGGCGCACGCCCACGGACCTCACGACCAAGCACATGATCACAGCCATGGGCATGGGCATGGGCACGCGCATGGCCACGACCACAGCCATGGTCCGGGCGGCCATCACCACGGCCCCGTCGATACCGGCGACTGGCGCTATGCCGTCGGTCTGCTGGTCAATCTGGCCTTCGTCGCCGTCGAGTTCGGAGCGGGGATTGTCAGCGGCTCAACCGCCCTGATGGCCGACGCCGGGCATAATTTGTCCGATGTGATGGGCCTGGCCATGGCCGGTGGTGCGGCCTGGCTGGCGCGGCGCGCAAGCGGACCGGGCAAGACCTATGGCTACGGCAAGGCCACGGTGCTGGCCGCCCTCGCCAACGCCCTGCTGCTGATCTTCGCCTGCGGGGCCATCGCCTTCGAGGCTGTGCGCCGGCTGGCCGAGCCGGCACCGGTCATGTCCAGCCTGATCATGGGCGTGGCGGCGATCGGCTTCGTCATCAACCTGGGCACAGCCCTGATGTTCATGCGCGACCAGCACAGCGACCTGAACGCCCGCGGGGCCTATCTGCACATGATGGCCGATGCCGCCGTCTCGATCGGCGTGGTCATTGCAGGCGGTGTGATCATGATCTCGGGCTGGTCAGTGATCGACCCACTGGTCAGCATCGTCATCGTCGCCGTCATCCTGCTGGGCACCTGGGGCCTGCTGAAGGACTCGGTCAATCTGGCCATCGACGCCGCCCCGCGCGGCGTGGATGTCGAGGCCATCCGCGCCGCCCTCCTGTCCCTGCCCGGAGTCACAGCCGTGCACGATCTCCACGTCTGGGGCCTGTCGACCACCGAAACCGCCCTGACCGCCCACCTCTGCCACGATCGCCCTGACGGAGACGCCCTGCTCGCCGAGGCCCAGGCCCTGATCCGCAGCCGGTTCGCCATCGGCCACTCGACCCTGCAGCTGGAAGCGGCGGCCTTGCCCGACTGTCCCGACTGCTGAAGCACCGCAAGGGGTTCACAGCGAACACAACGAACTCACAACGACCACAACGAAACTGCGCGATCGCGCGACGCGGCACGCGTCCTTCGGTATTGATTCTGGCGCTGCGCGCCGATCGACCCTCGCTCCCGTCGTGTTCGTTGTGAATTCGTTGTGCCCGATGTGATGAACCCCGACTGGCGGCCATGCCCCGCCACCCCTAGATGAGCCCCATGACCGACAAGATCCCCGTTACCGTCCTCACCGGCTACCTCGGTGCCGGCAAGACCACCCTGCTGAACCGCATCCTCACAGAGGACCACGGCAAGCGCTACGCCGTGATCGTCAATGAATTCGGCGAGATCGGAATCGACAACGACCTAGTGGTCGGTGCCGATGAAGATGTGTTCGAGATGAACAACGGCTGCGTCTGCTGCACGGTGCGCGGCGACCTGATCCGCATCCTGGCCGGACTGATGAAGCGGCAGCGGCCCGGAAAGCCGGCCTTCGATGCCATCATCGTCGAGACCACCGGCCTGGCCGACCCGGGCCCGGTGGCCCAGACCTTCTTCGTCGACGAGGACGTCAAGGCCAAGACCCGGCTCGACAGCGTCACCACCCTGGTCGACGCCAAACACGTCATGGCCCGGCTGGACGACTCGAAAGAGGCGCGCGAGCAGGTCGCTTTCGCCGACCGCATCATCCTCAACAAGACCGACCTGGTGAGCGAGGCGGAACTGGTCGAGGTCGAGCGCCGCCTGCGCAAGCTCAACCCGCTGGCTCCCATCACCCGCGCCGAGCGCGCCAATGTTCCGCTGGACCAGGTGCTGGGCCTCGGCGGTTTCGATCTCGGCCGGATCCTCGACATCAACCCCGAGTTCGCCAATCCGGCCCATGGCGAGCCCGGCCATGTCCATGACGAACACTGCGACCACGATCATGACCATGATCACCACCATGGGCACGATCACGGGCATGCCCACGACCACGGACATGATCACGACCATGCCCATGGCGCGCGCGGCCATGCGCATGAGGACGATATCAAGGGGATCTCCCTGTCACTGGACCGGCCGATGAACGGGACCAAATTCACCGCCTGGCTTGACCGGCTGCTGGGCGAGCAGGGACAGAACATCCTGCGCGCCAAGGGCATTATCGACGTCAGCGGCGAGGATCGCCGACTGGTCTTCCAGGCCGTGCACATGATCCTCGAGGGCGACCTGCAGAAGCCGTGGGGTGCCGACGAGCGCCGCTGGTCCCGCGCCGTCTTCATCGGCCGCGAGCTGGACGAGGCCGCCCTGAAGTCGGGCTTCGAGGCCTGCGCGGCATGACCGGCTTTATCGATCCGACCCGCGAGGACATGGCCCTGTTCCGCGACCTGCCGTCGGACCGGCCGATCGCGATGATCAACCTGCTCCGATTCCGCGAGGCAGCCGCCTATCCGGCCGATCATCCGGACCATGCCGCTGCCCGGACCGGGGCCGAGGCCTATGCCGCCTATGGCCGCACGGCGGCGTCGCCATTTTCCCGGGCAGGCGGCAAGCAGGTCTGGCTGGGCCGTCCGGAGATGACCCTGATCGGGCCCCGGGACGAGGCCTGGGACCTGGCCTTCATCGCCTGGTACCCATCGGGAGAGGCCTTCGGGGCCATGCTGCGCGATCCCGAGTACCGGACGGCTGTCGTGCACCGTCAGGCCGCGGTGGCCGACTCCCGGCTGATCCGGTGCTTCCCGTCGGAGCCCGGTGCCGGTTTCGGTGAGAGCCGCCCGGCATGAAGACCTCCTCTTTCGACGCCCAGATCACCGCCGTCGTCTTCGACGCCGAGGGCGCGATCTTCGCCCTGGGCGACGGTTCGGTCCGCTTCGAGGGCGGCGAATTCAGTGCCGCCCATGACGGCGCGATCCTGTGCGCGGTGGCCCATCCGTCCGGCGACGGCGTGGTCACGGGCGGAGACGACGGCCGCCTGATCTGGCATCGTCGCTCCGACGCCGGTGTGCTGGCGACCAGCGCCCGGGGTCAGTGGATCGACGCCGTCGACGCCTCGGCCGAGAGCGGCCTGATCGCCTTCTCCGCCGGCAAGACCCTGACCGTCCTGGATGCGAAGGACGCCGGCTTCCGGCGGGATTTCCAGCATGAACGCACCGTCTCCGGCGTGGCCTTCGAGCCGAAAGGCCGGCGCATCGCGACCTCGACCTATGGCGGGGCCGCCCTGTGGTTCGCCCGGATCGCCGAGCAGAAGCCGACCTTCCTCAAATGGGCCGGGTCGCACACGGCTGTGACCTTCTCGCCCGACGGCACCTTCGTGGTCACCGCCATGCAGGATTCCCAGCTGCACGGCTGGCGGCTCAAGGACCAGAAGAATATGCGGATGGGCGGCTATCCGTCCAAGGTCCGGGCCTTCAGCTTCCTGTCCAACGGCCAGTTGCTGGCCACTTCCGGGGCCCAGGGTGCCGTGCTCTGGCCCTTCATCGGCTCCAACGGACCCATGGGCCGCGAAGCCACAGAGATCGGTTATGACGAGGGCAGCCTGGTCAATCTGGTCGCCTCCCGGCCGAAACATGGCGTGCTGGCGGCCGGTCTGAACGACGGCCGCGTATGGCTGGCCGATCCGGCAGGTCAGGGCCTGAATTTCCTCAAGGCCGACAAGGGCTCCCCGATCACCGCCCTGGCCATGAGCGCCGACGCTCGCCGCGTCGCCTGGGCCGACGAGGACGGGAACGCCGGCGTCGCGGACGTCTGACCGCTCCCGTATTGGGAGATGGATACTTGCCCCCCACCCTCGCCCGCGCCACCATCCCCTCATGTCGGGGGTGAAGAAAACTCAGAAGAAGGGCCACCCCGTGCGGACCCTGTTGCTGCTGCTGGTCCTGCTTGGGACCGGCAGCGTGGTGATCCAGCGTTTCGTGGCCCCGCCGCCCACCTTTCTGATGGTCAGCCGCGCGATCGAGGGTGAGGGCCTGTCGTACCGATGGCGTTCGCTGGACGACATCTCGCCCCGGCTGGTCCAGGCCGTCATCGCCTCCGAGGACTCGACCTTCTGCGCCCATCGCGGCTTCGACATGAAGTCCATCGAACGGGCACTGCAGGCCAATGCCCGGGCCGAGAAGCGCGGTACGGGACGCATTCGCGGCGGTTCGACGATCAGTCAGCAGACGGCCAAGAACGTCTTCCTGTGGCCGGGCCGCGACTGGATCCGCAAGGGGCTGGAGGCCGGCTACACCGTCGCCATCGAGACCGTCTGGGGCAAGCGGCGGATCATGGAGGTTTATCTCAACGTCGCCGAATGGGCCCCCGGCGTCTATGGCGCAGAGGCCGCCGCCCAGCACTGGTTCGGCAAGTCGGCCGACGCACTGACCGCTCGCGAGGCCGCCCGACTGGCCGCCATCCTGCCCTCCCCGCGCCGCTACAGTGCCTCCTCACCCGGCCCCTATGTGCGCCGCCGCACCTCCCGCATCCAGGCCGCCATGGGCACGGTCCGCGAACAGGGTCTGGCCGTCTGTGTCACCGGCTAACCACTCCGCTTGACGGACCCGCTTCGCTGGCCTCCGATGTACCGAGCGACGCGGCGCGAGACCGCGCACGGAGGAACACCCCATGAAACGTACCCTGATGTCCGCCGCCGCGGCCTGCGCCCTGTCCGTCGGACTGGGTGGTTGCGTGACCATCGTCGATGGATCCTGGGATACAGATGACGCGGTGTCCGTCGAGATGACCGGAACGGCGGCCTCGATATCCGGCCCGGCCGCCGACACCAGACCGCCAGCGACGGCCGAGAGCGCCATCGCCTTCGTCGACGCCGCCGAGACCCGGCTCGCCGCCCTCAGCGAGGAGGCCGCCCGTATCCAGTGGAGCCGGGCCACCAACATCACCTATGACACCATGTGGCTGGAGAGCCGGGTCAACGCCGAATACACAGAGCTTCAGGTCGAGCTGGCCAATGGTGCGGCCCGGTTCAACGACGTCGAGGTTCCCGCCGATGTGCGGCGCAAGCTGAACCTGCTGCGCCTCGGCATCGTCCTGCCGGCTCCGAACCGCCCCGGCGCCGCAGGCGAACTGGCCGAGATCACCACCCGCCTGGACTCGACCTATGCCACCGGCAAACTCGAATACCAGGGCCGTCAGATCACGCTTGAGGAAGCCTCGGCCCTGCTGGCCACGACCCGCGACCCTGCCGAGGCCCGGGCCCTCTACGAAGGCTGGCGGACGATCTCACCGGTCATGGCCCCCGACTATGCCCGCATGGTCGCCATCGCCAATGAGGGCGCAACCGAGCTCGGTTTCGCCGACACCGGGGCCATGTGGCGCGCCGGCTATGACATGGAGCCCGACGCCTTCGCCGCCGAGACCGACCGGCTGTGGGCCCAGGTGAAACCCTTCTACGAGAACCTGCACTGCTATGTGCGCGGCCGGCTCAACGAGCGGTATGGCGATGCCGTCCAGCCCGACAGCGGTCCGATCCGCGCCGACCTTCTGGGCAATATGTGGTCGCAGCAGTGGGGCAATATCTATGACGTCGTGGCCCCGGCCACGGGCGGTGCCTCCAGCTATGACCTGACCGAGCGTCTGGTCGCCTCCGGCTACGATGCCCGCAAGATGGTTGAGACCGGTGAAGGCTTCTATGTCTCCATGGGCCTGGCCGAACTGCCGGACACCTTCTGGGAACGCAGCCAGATCACCCGCCCGCGCGACCGTGAAGTGGTCTGCCACGCCTCGGCCTGGGACCTCGACAACCGGGACGACATTCGGATCAAGATGTGCACCGAGGTCAATGGCGAGGACTTCTATACGGTCCACCACGAGCTGGGACACAACTACTACCAGCGCGCCTACAAGGATCAGCCCTTCCTGTTCAAGAACGGCGCGAACGACGGCTTCCACGAGGCCATCGGCGACTTCATCGGCCTGTCGGCCCTGACCCCCACCTATCTCAACCAGATCGGCCTGCTGCAGACCACGCCTGGGCCGGAAGAGGACATTCCCTTCCTGCTCAAGATGGCGCTCGACAAGATCGCCTTCATGCCGTTCGGCCTGATGGTCGACCGCTGGCGCTGGGGCGTGTTCAATGGCGAGACCAGCCCGGCGGAGTACAACGACGCCTGGTCGGCCAATATGCTGAAATACCAGGGTCTGGTGCCGCCCGGGCCGCGTCCGGCGAACGCCTTCGACGCCGGTGCGAAATATCACATCCCCGGCAACACCCCGTACACCCGCTATTTCCTGGCCCACATCTACCAGTTCCAGTTCCATCGTGCGGCCTGCGAACAGGCCGGCTGGACCGGGCCGCTGCACCGCTGCTCGGTGTATGGAAACGCAGAGGTCGGCGCACGCTTCAACGCCATGATGGAGATGGGCCAGTCCCGTCCATGGCCGGAAGCCATGCAGGCCTTCACCGGCCAGCGCGGGAACGACGCTTCGGCTGTGGCCGCCTATTTCGCGCCGCTGAACACCTGGCTGACAGCGCAGAACCGCGGCAAGGACTGCGGCTGGGAGGCCTGACGCCGGCGCGCGCCGGGGGTACCCGGGTCACGTCGGACGAAATTTCTCGCGTTAACCTTTGGTATAGGCGCTTCGCTTAACTGCGATCGCCCAATCTGCCCGGAACAGGCGCGCACCCAATCCCGCGCACCTGAACCACGGGCGGATGAGGTGATGGGGCGGATTTCCTGGCTTGACGGTCTGGGTTGCGGTCTGAGTGCCTTGGTCAGGCGCCTGGCCGGCGATGCTCGCGGCAATGTGGCCATGCTGTTCGGCCTCACCATGCCGGTACTGGTCCTGATGACGATGGGCGGGATCGACATCCACCGCGCCTCGACCGTAAGGGTCAACCTGCAGGACGCGCTGGACGCGGCCGCCCTCGCCGCCGCCCGCTCGCCCTATACGACCAACACCGACCTCCAGAGGGTCGGCCTGGCGTCTCTGCGCGCCAACCTCAAGGCCTATCCGCAGATCACCCTGCGCGAGGGCGATACCAGCTTCGTCCTTAATAGCGACGATGTGGTCATCGCCAGCGCCAAGGTCGATGTGAGGACCCTCGTGGCGAACATCGTCCTGCCGCCCTACGGCAAATTCATGGAGGACTATCTGCCGGTCGGGGCCCATTCCGAGGTGGACCGCTCATCGCGCAATATCGAGGTCGCCATGGTCCTTGACCTGTCCGGTTCGATGAGCGGGCAGAAGCTGACGGACCTGAAGAATGCGGCCAGGGACCTGGTCGACCTGGTCGTCCAGCCGGTCCAGACGCCCTACTATTCCAGGGTCGCCCTGGTGCCGTGGTCCCATTCCGTCAATCCGGGCAGTTACCTGACTTCGGTGCGCGGACCGGTCACGGGATCGACCGCCATAACCGGCGCCGTCATCAACCTGACCGGCACCCAAAGGACCATCACCGCTGCGACCAAGGCCCGGCCGGTCGTGATCAGCGCGGCCGGACACGGCTTCGCCAACAATGACGTGGTGTGGATTTCCGGTGTTTCCGGCATGACCCAGCTCAACAACAAGGCCTATCTCGTAAGGAACAGGACCACTGACACCTTTGAGCTGTACACACTGTCCGGAGGTCGGGTCGACGGCCGGAACTACAACTCTCATTCCGGCAACACCGGGCGCGTCCAGAAATGCCAGGACAATGATTGCTCGATCACCATCACCTCCGCAGGGCATGGCCTGAGCAACAACGACTACGTCTACATCACCGGCGTGTCCGGCATGACCCAGATCAATGACCAGACCCATCTGGTCGGGAATGCGACAGCCAACAGCTACACGATCGACCTCGTCTCCTCGTCCCTCTCTCCCTATACGTCCGGCGGCCTGTCCTGGTGCGCCCAGCCCGGCTGCACCTACTACGCCTTCGAGAACGAGAACGAGGACCTGGCCACCCACCGGATCAGCGACTGCGTCACCGAGCGGACCGGCGACCAGGCCTACACCGACGCAGCCCCGGCCAGCGGTGCCCGGGTCGGCCGCCACTATCCGAACCTGAGCGGGTCCTGTCTCGGCAGCACGATCGAGCCGCTGTCGAGCAGCATCTCCGGCATCAAGGCCGACATCGATTCCTTCTCGGTCAGCGGATCGACGGCCGGCCAGATCGGCATCGCCTGGGGCTGGTATATGGTGTCGCCCAATTTCGGCTCACTGTGGCCGTCGTCGGCCGGTGCCGCCTACAACACCGCGGAAACGCTCAAGGCCGTGATCATCATGACCGACGGCGAGTTCAACGCCCCCTACTGCAACGGGGTGACGGCGCGGGGGTACAATGCCTCCAGCGCGGCCAGCAACAATTGCGACCCCGACAACGGGGAGCCCTACGCCCAGAGTCGGGCCCTCTGTGATGCGATGAAGGCCCAGGGGATCGTCGTCTATACGGTCGGATTCCAGATCGCCGACGGCGGTGGTGCAGAGGCCCTTCTGGAATACTGCGCCTCGACCGCCAGCGGCTTCTACAATGCCGGCAGCGGGACCGAACTGTCAGAGGCTTTCAACGCCATCGGGCGGGACATCACCCAGCTGCGCATATCCCGCTAGACCGGTCAGGGCCCTCTTCGGTCACGCGCTGATCATCAGTGGTTAACCACGCTCGCCAATACTGACGCTTCCCGCTCCGGCCCAAGCCCGGGCAGCCCGTGGGCGGGGGCGATGACCATGACACGCCGCGCACGAACGCCAATCCACCGCGCCTTCCTGGCGCTTCTCCGTCGCATGTTGTCCGACGCCCGCGGCAATGTGGCCATGCTCTTCGGCCTCAGCCTGCCCGTGCTGATCCTGATGACGTTTGGTGGTGTCGACATCCATCGCGCCTCGACCGTGCGGGTCAATCTGCAGGATGCGCTGGACGCGGCTGCCCTCGCCGCCGCCCGCTCGCCCTATACGACCAACGCCGACCTCCAGCGCGTCGGTCTGAGGTCGCTTCGCGCCAACCTCAAGGCCTATCCCGACGTCATCCTGCGCGAGGCTGACACCAGTTTCGTCCTGAACAGTGACGATGCGGTCATCGCCAGGTCAAAGGTCGATGTGAAGACCCTCGTCGCCAACATCTTCCTGCCGCCGTACGGCAAGTTCATGGACGACTACCTGCCGGTTGCGGCCCATTCCGAGGTGGACCGGTCATCGCGCAATATCGAGGTCGCCATGGTCCTGGACCTGTCCGGCTCAATGGGCGGGCAGAAGCTGAGAGACCTGAAGAATGCGGCCAAGGACCTCGTCGACCTGATCGTCCAGCCGGTCCAGACACCCTATTATTCCAGGGTCGCCCTGGTGCCATGGTCCTATTCGGTCAACCCGGGCAGCCATCTGAACTCGGTGCGCGGGTCGGTCACCGGCTCGACGGCTATCACCGGCATCACCTGGTACACGGGCACGCCAAGAACCGTGACCGCAGCCACCAAGGCCAACCCCGCCGTGATCACAGCGACGGCGCACGGCTTCAGGAACGGCGACAAGGTGGCCTTCTGGGATTCCACCGGAATGACCGAGTTGAACGGAGTCTCGTTCACTATCTCAGGCGTGACGGAAAACACCTTCAGACTGTCGGGCGTCAACAGCCGGAGCTGGCGGACGTTTTCAGGCACGGCGTCCGTGGCGGTCTGCGATCGCAGCGACTGCAACCCGACGGTGACCGCTCCAGGCCACGGCATTCCCAACAATGGCTACGTCCATTTCACGGACATCCGCGGGATGACCCAGCTGAATTCCCAGACGCACCAAGCGTCCAACATCACCGCCAACTCATATACCATCGACACTGTTGGTGCCCGAACCTATTCATCGGGCGGCCTGTCCTGGTGCGCACAGTTCGGCTGCACCTACTATGCCTTCGAGAACGAGAATGAAGATCTGGCCACCCACCGGATCAGCAATTGCGTCACCGAGCGGACTGGTAGACAAGCCTATACGGAAGCTGCGCCGGTCAGTGGCGCACGGGTCGGCCTTCACTATCCCAGCATAGGCGGCAGCTGTCTGGGCAGCACGATCGAGCCGCTGTCGAGCAGCATCTCCGGCATCAAGGCCGACATCGACTCCTTCTCGGTCAGCGGATCGACCGCCGGCCAGATCGGCATCGCATGGGGCTGGTACATGGTCTCGCCGAATTTCGGCTCACTGTGGCCGTCGTCTGCCGGCGCCGCCTACAACTCCGCCGAAACCCTCAAGGCCGTGATCATCATGACCGACGGCGAGTTTAACGCCCCCTACTGCAACGGGGTAACGGCGCGAGGCTACAATGCCTCCAGCGCCGCCAGCAACAACTGCGATCCCGACAACGACGAACCCTACGCCCAGAGCCGGGCACTCTGCGACGCGATGAAGGCGAGAGGGGTCGTAGTCTATACCGTAGGCTTCCAGATCAGCAGGGCCGGCGGCGCAGAACGGCTCCTGCAATACTGTGCCTCTACCGTCGGCGGCTTCCACAACGCCGGCAGCGGGACCGAATTGTCAGAGGCTTTCAACGCCATCGGGCGGGACATCACCCAGCTGCGCATCTCAAAATAGCGGCGGAGGCATCGCAAACCCGCGCCTTCAGATCAGCCGGATTTCCCTCAAACGCTCCGTCAGGAAATCCTCGGCCATGATCGCCTTGCCGGCGTAGCGGTCGGGATTTTCCGGGCTGATCATCGACGGCAGGGTCTCGATGACGAAGTCCGGGTTGAAATGCAGGAAGAAGGGCGTCGAATAGCGGGCAAAGCTGGCCCGCTCCGGCGTCGGATTGATCACCCGGTGGCTGGTCGACGGCAGGACGTGATTGGTCAGCCGCTGCAGCATGTCACCGATGTTGACCACCAGCGCGCCCGGCGGCGGAGCGATATCCAGCCATTCCCCGTCGGCGTCCTTCAGCTGCAGGCCGGCCTCCTCGGCACCGAGCAGCAGGGTGATGACATTGATGTCCTCATGGGCCCCGGCCCGCACGCCCGATGCACCCGCAGGCACCGGAGGATAGTGGAGCATCCTCAGGATCGAATTGCCCATCTCGACCTTGTCGTCGAAGAAGGTGTCGCCGAGTTCCAGATAGCGGGCGATGGCGCGCAGGATTTTGGCTCCCAGCACATCCATGGCCGCGAACATGCCGTACAGATGGGTGCGGAAACCCTCGACCTCGGTCGGCCAGACATTGTCGCGCATGTATCGGCGGTAGGGATGGCCGTCCGGCAGCTCGCGCCCGACGTGCCAGAACTCCTTCAGATCAACCGTCGCCGCGCCCTTGGCCGCCTCGACCCCGAATGGCGTCAGCCCGCGCGCGCCTCCGGTGCCCGGCTGGTGATACCGGCGCTTGGTTTCCTCCGGCAGGGCGAAGAAAGCCTTGGTGTCTGCGATGGCCGCATTGATCACCGCCTCATCCAGCCCATGGTCGGCGATCACGGCGAAACCATATCGCTTGAACGAGGTTCCCAGCCGATCGGCAAAGGCCTGAAAGTCCGCATCGTAGAGTTTCATGGTGACCGGCTCGATAGCCTTGCGGGCAACGGCTGCAGTCTCTGGGCTCGGGGTCGTGCTCACGTCAGGCCTCATCGTGCGGGAACAGATGACTCCTTACGCCTTCAGGCGCGAACCTGGCAAAGCCGGGATACGATCGCATCGGTATTGTTTGTTCAGGCGCGGTACAGGTCGGAACCTTCACCATAAGCCAGCGTTTCGGCGCCAGAGAGATTTTTCAGACAGGACTCCCCACCATGCGCAGCAAGCTTCTTCTCACCGGTGCCAGCGTCGCCATCCTCCTGGGCGGCGTCGCCTGCACGACCACGGACCCCTACAGCTCTGCCCCGCGCCGCAACAACACCGGCACGGGCGTGATCGCCGGTGCCCTCGGCGGTGCCCTGCTGGGCTATCTGACCAACACCTCCAACTCTGAGGAAGGCCGCAAGAACGCCCTGATCGGTGCCGGGATCGGTGCCCTGGGCGGTGCGGCCGTCGGCCAGTACATGGATCGCCAGCAGCGCGAACTGGAGGCGGAACTGTCGGGTTCGGGCGTCGGCGTGGCTCGCCAGGGTGACAACCTGGTCCTGCGCATGCCGTCCGACGTTACGTTCGCGTCGAACCAGTCCTCCATCAACACCCGCTTCCACGCCACCCTCGACGATGTGGCCGGGGTGCTGAACCGTTATGACCAGTCGATCGTGGACATTGTCGGTCACGCTGACGCTGACGGCACGGACGAGTACAACCTCGACCTCTCGCGCCGTCGTGCCTCTTCGGTGGCCCAGTATCTGGTCAGCCGAAACGTCCTCGCCGACCGCATCTACGTCGACGGCCGCGGCGAAAGCGCCCCGATCGCCTCCAACGCCACGGCCGAAGGCAAGGCGCAGAACCGCCGGGTCGAGATCCTGATTCGTCCGTTCCGCGGCTAGGCGGCAGGCCTCATCCAGGCAGGCCGAACGGTACCAGCGCAACCCGGGAAAGGGCGAAGCCTCGCGGCTTCGCCCTTTTTTGTTACCGGACACCGTTCCGTGACTTGCGGCGTAGCGCGTCCAGTGCTGGATACGGTTCGCGCACGTCGCGGGGGAATCGGTTGCGTCCAGATCATCAGGAATTCGCCGACGGGGTGAAGCTGGCCGCCATTGCAGCGGTCTCGGCCGTGCTGACCGCGACCGTGGTTATCAGTGCCGGTCGGACATTGCTGCCACAGGTTCCGGCCGCCGCCCTTGAACGTCACGAACTGACCCCTGTGGTACTGCGCTAGATCATTTGTTTCTCAGGCCGGACCCGCCTGGATCCGGAAAATGGCCCGGCAGTGACGCGGAGCAACACCGGAGCCCGACCGGACTCCGTCCACCGGCACCGCGCGTCCTAGGCCCTGCCGATGGATGCGTAGCGGAAGCCGCGGTTACGCACCTCCTCCGGGCGGTAGACATTGCGCAGATCGACCATGACCGGCTGGCGCATCAGCAGTTTGACGCGGTCGAGATCGAGGGCCCGGAACTGATCCCACTCGGTCAGGATCACCACGACGTCGGCACCCGCCACCGCGTCATAGGGGCCGTCCCTGAACTGAACACCTTCCAGCAGCTTGGCGGCCTCATGCATGCCCTCGGGATCAAAGGCCTGGACGGTCGCCCCCATGGCCATCAGCGCGGGCGCAACGTCGAGTGACGGCGCATCGCGCATGTCGTCAGTATTGGGCTTGAATGTCAGGCCCAGCAGCGCCACCGTCTTGCCGGCCAGATCCCCGTCCAGGGCCGCAGCCACCTTGCCGGCCATGGCCTTCTTGCGTGCATCGTTGATCGAAACCGTCGTCTCGATCAGCCGCACCGGCGCTCCGGCATCCGCTGCGGTCCGCACCAGCGCGAGGGTGTCCTTGGGAAAGCAGGAGCCGCCGTAGCCGGGTCCGGCGTGGAGAAATTTGGAGCCGATCCGCTTGTCCAGACCGATGCCCCGCGCGACCTGCTGCACATCGGCACCCACGACCTCGCACAGGTCGGCCATCTCGTTGATGAAGGTGATCTTCATCGCGAGGAAGGCGTTGGCGGCGTATTTGATCAGCTCGGATGTGCGACGCCCGGTGAACAGGATCGGCGTTTCATTGAGGTTCAACGGCCGATAGAGTTCGCGCATCACCGCCTGGGCACGCGGGTCCTCTGTGCCGACGACAACGCGGTCAGGGCGTTTGAAATCCTCGATCGCGGCTCCCTCGCGCAGGAACTCCGGATTGGAGACCACGGCGAAGTCTGCATCAGGCCGGCGTTCGCGGATGATGCGCTCGATGTCGTCGCCGGTGCCGACCGGGACGGTAGACTTGGTCACCACCACGGTGAAACCTTCGATCAGACCCGCGATCTCCTCGGCGGCCGCGTGGACATAGGACAGGTCTGCGTGGCCGTCGCCGCGCCGCGACGGCGTACCCACGGCGATGAAGACCGCATCCGCCGCGCGGATGGCCTCGGCCCCGTCGAGCGTAAAGCTCAGCCGCCCGCCACGCACATTGGCCGCGACCAGATCGTCGAGGCCCGGCTCAAAAATGGGAATCTCGCCCCGCTCCAGCCGCTCGATCTTGGACGGGTCGTTGTCGACACAGGTCACCTCATGGCCGAAGTCGGCGAAACAGGCCCCTGAGACCAGGCCCACATAGCCGGTGCCGATCATCGCTACGCGCATGGAAACCTGTCCTTCGTTCGTCGGGCGGAGATAGCGAGCGGGCGGGGTTTTGACCACCCCGCACCCGGATCCGGTTCCGCCAAAGCAAAACCGCCGGCCCCCTTTCGGGAGCCGGCGGCTCTGTTCTTGTCTGGCCAGTCGGCCTTCCGGGTTTAGCGGAAGTTGATGCCGATGGTGGCGCGACGGTTGAGCG